>Ga0310811_10000754_pt1 | contig 41475 bp, 40 predicted proteins | sample YCmetagenome_FD_207642 | JGI IMG/M metagenome (GOLD analysis project Ga0310811, IMG submission 207642) | Soil microbial communities from experimental microcosm in Duke University, North Carolina, United States - YC | ecosystem: Engineered > Artificial ecosystem > Soil microcosm > Unclassified ...
CGACGTTGAATTTTGCGAAAAGTTCTCTGGCTTGGTACTCGTGAATGTTCATTCGGTGGTGCGGCCAGGTTTCTCCCCGGCCGCGTAAATTCTAGCTGCCGCTGCCGACGTATTGCGCCGTGTAGTTATCGAGCTTGGTGGTCTGGCCGACCTTCGGCGACTCCTTCACATCGTAGACGTCGTTGCCCACGATCTGCTGGCTCTTGGTGTCGTAAATCATCACGGCCTTCTGGCCCTGGGTCTTGCTATCCTTCTTCGTGTCCACGGCGATATAGCGGACCTTCTTTTTCTGCAGCGTCTCTTTCTGCTCGGCGTCGAGCCGCTTGTAGTAGAGCTCAGCACGGGCCTGCGCGATTTTCTTCTGCTCCTCGCTGGCCTGGTGCTTGGCGATCACATACGCGGCCGTGCCGGCCAATGCGCCCGCGCCGATCGCCACCGGGACGGTAATGTAGCCCGGGACGCCGGAGGCGCCGAGGGCGATGCCAGTCGCGGCGCCGGCCACCGTGCCGAAGACGCCCGCGTTTTCGCCGGGGGTCATGTTCGAACAACCTGAGGCCATGAGTGCACCGGCAGTGATAAGGACAGGGAGCTGCAGTTTGGACACTTTCATCGGATGAGGATTTTGTGCGGCCCGTCAGAATAGGAGGGGCTTTTCGGGTTGGCAAGGGCCGAGCAGGTCACGGGGTCGGCTTCGTGTAGTCCCACTTATACTGACGGCAAAGGTCCTGCGCACCCAAGTGACCGAGTGCCGCAGCCTTCATCAGGACCTCTTGGCCCAGCTTGGGATTGGCAACATCGGGCATCACTCCGAGCAAGCACCTTGCATAGTAAAACATGCTCGAGACATTGCCTCTTTCGGCTTCGGCTTTGAATTGTTCGAAGGCGCTCTTTTGATCGGCTTTCTCAAGATTGGCCTCTTTCAAGGGAATGCCGTTTATCATTTCCCCAGCGAACTGCATGTAAATCAGCTTCGTGCGCGCGTCATCGCTGTTTTGATCCACCGCCGCTTTCCACAGTCGAGCCGCTTCGACGTAGTTCGGTTTGCCAAGATCGCCGTTGTGATACATGTCGCCGAGCAACACCTGAGCACGCGTATTGCCATATTGGTTTGCGGCGAGCTGTAGATATTGAAAAGCGCGTTTGAAATCCGGTTCTGACCGAGGCACGCCTTTGCCAAAGTAATAGCATTCGCCGAGCGAATAGACCGCCATCGGGTGAAGCAAGCCCGCCTTTTCAAACCACTTGACCGCCTCGAAGAGATCCTTCTGTACCCCATGCCCATTCGCGTAGAGATTGCCGATCTGAAACATCGCCTCGCTGTTTTTGCCTTCCGTAGCCGCGAGGAATAGATATTTGAATGAGTTTGTCGGGTCGGATGTCTTATAGGACATACCCAGCAACATCTGTGCGGAGACAGACCCCCGTTCCGCCGCCGCCTCGAGCAGGTCGTTCAGTTGTTTTAGCCGATCTGGCTCAAGCACCGAGTTATTTGTCTCGGACCCTAGCTTGGCAAGGGTCTTCTCCGTCTCGTCCTTGATCCGCTGGCTGGCCTCGGGATTGGTGCGTCCGAGATCGTCGAGGAGGTTCAGCGCGCCAACATAGTCATTCGACATCGCCTTGTCCTGCACGCGCTTGATCGCGTCGTTCAGCGCGACGACGCGAGGATCCGGGGTTGGCGTGGGCGCGGGGGTCGGCACCGGCGTGGGTGTGGCTTCCACTACGACTGGAGTCGGACTCGGCGTGGCAGCGGCTTGCTGGCCGGCATGAAGCGCCATTTGCAGACGTGGCAGCACGAGGAGAATCGCGCCCGCAAGAACGGCGATCATGACCAGCAGAGTCCCGGCGATGATCAACGGCAGCGGGGAACGTTTCTTCGCCGCCGAGGGAACGACGGTCGGCAGTCGCGGGGGTTTGGCCTGCGCTTCCGGCGCTTCGCCGATCGCATCCTCCAGGGCGGCAACGAAGGCCACGGGGGTCGTAAAATCCGCGCCACCTTTCAACGCCCGGCGAAGGACGAGGTTGGCATCCTCGGAAAGGCCGGGAATGGGAATGAAGGTACCGCCCGGCGCCGACATCCCGCCAAACATCTGGTACGCGAGTCCGGCGAGCGTGGTGACGTACTCGCCGACGGCGGAAGAGGACCGCTCCGAGAGCGGGATTGCAACGAGCGTGGCGTCAGGATTGAGCGACGCGACTCCGGCGAAATTCAAGGCGTTGAACTTGGGCAGCGTGGCCCCGGACTCCACGTCCTTGACCAGCGTGATCCAGTGCGCGGAAAGCGCCGGGCACGGCACGCCCGTTTTTTGCACGGCCTCGAGGCCGCCGGCCAGAGACGTCAGGATCTCGAGCGCGTCGCCCGCGGACATCGTGCCGCGCTTCCGCATCGCGTCGAGCAGGGAGAGCCCCTCGATCCACTCCCGGGTGACGAAGCTGAAATGATGCGCGCGTTCCAGGCTGTAAACGCGGATGACCGCCGGATGCTTCACCGCCTGCACGGCGGTCACCTCGTTCTCGAGCCGCGTGTAGGCCTCGCTCGTGGGAAGGAGATTGGGATCGAGAATGAGGACCGCGACGATCTTTCCGGTCTCGAGATCCTTCGCGCGGAAGGTCTTTCCGAACTCGCCCGGCTGGTAGGCATCGAGCAACTCGAGCCGTCCCGCGAGCTTCACGCCGGGCGCGGGCTCGAGCGCGCTCGGCTCGCGCGGAGCGTCGGTGATCGTGTCGGCCTCGGCGGCTTCCGTCGGCGCGCCGCCGATGGTGCCGGAGTGGGCGTGCGACACCGCCTCGACGCAGGCCTCGATCTCGCGCCGCAGCTCGGTCGGGGTCTGCGGCCGATTCGCCGGATCTTTCGCCATCATGCGCTCGAGCAGCGCGATGACCTGCCGGGGCTGGTCCGCGAGCAGCTCCAAGGGCGGCTCGCGATGGAGATGCTGGCTCATCACCTGCGCAAGGGAGCCGCTGAAGGGCGTGCGCCCCGCGAGCATGTAATAGAGCGTGATGCCGAGGCTGTAGATGTCGGAGCGGGAGTCGAGCTCGGTCTCCTCGAGCTGCTCCGGGCTGGCGAAATGAGGAGTCCCGAGAAAGCCGCCTTGCGTGAGCGTGGCGGTGTCACCGGCGTCTTTCTCCGCGGCCTTGGCGAGGCCGAAGTCGATGACCTTGACCGTAAACTCGTCGTCTCCGGCCTCGCGCACGAGCATGAGATTCGACGGCTTGATATCTCGGTGGACCAGGCCTTGCTTTTCGGCGGCGGCGAGTGCGCGGGCGACCTGCGCGGCGACCTCGAGCGCCATGAGCGTGGCCACGGCGCCCTCGCGCTGCATGTAGGCCTCGACGGTTTCCCCGTCGATGAACTCCATCGCGTAGAAATACGAGTCGTCCTCGTTCCCGAGGTGGAAGACGGTGGCGACGTTCGGATGGCGGATTGCCGCCGCCGCACGGGCCTCGCGCAGGAACCGCTGCCGGGCGACCTCGCTGTTCAGATAGGTCGCATTGATGACCTTGAGCGCGACGTTCGTGCGGAGGTTCGTGTCGAACGCCTTGTACGTAATGCCCATCGCGCCGCGACCGAGCTCGAAAAGCGAGCCGTCGTCGCGGCGCAGGACCTCGTAATGTTGAAAGCGTACCGGCTCAGCCATGCCTAGCGGCTAGCTAGGTAAGCCACACGAGCGCAATTGACAACCCTTCGCGGTAGCGCGGCGGATTAAAAGAAGCTGCTGTCGTCGGTGGAGGCGCTGGTATCCGAACCGGTATCGAACGTCGTGCTCGGGGTCGGCGTGGGCGTCGGAATCGCACTCGGCGTAGGTGTCGGGGTGGCGCTGGAGCTGCTGTCGTCCTTCTCGGGCGTGTAGGAAAGGCTGCCTTTTCCATGACCCTTGAGGGTGAGCTTCTGATTGACGGTCTCCTCGTGCGAGCCGGAGACCAGGTTGAGGACCTTCACGGTCTCGTAGCCATCGTCGCTGAACTTCACCGTCGGGTGATCGTTGTCGTGCGTGTCGATATCGATGCGGCGATCGGAGACGCCGTTGAACTCGCCCTCCTCGTCGATGTCCACCGTCGGCAGAGGATCGCTGGAATCCGTGCTGCTGCTATCCGTGGCGCTGCTGGTGTCGTCACTGGTGTCATCGGATGAATCAGCGGTCGATGCGGTATTGTCTCCGCCGGCGACCGTCCACTCGATGAAACCCGAGCCGTCGGGCGCGATCTCCTGCTGGATGTCACCATTGATCACCGTGCGCGAGAAAATGATATTCCCCGGCGCCTGGATGAAGCGCTCGGTCCAGCCGGTGTAACTGCCGCCGGAAACGTAGAGGATCTCTCGGGTCTGGCCGCGGACGTCGTTCTCCGCGCTCCACTCCGTGTAGACCTCGACCCGATGAACCTGGCCACCTTTCGTGGCCACGCTCACCTTGCCGCTCAGGTCATGGAGCGCGTAGTCGGAAACGGTATCGCCGGTGATCTTTCCGGCGAAGTTGATCCCCGAGACTTCCGCCTCGCCCTCGAGATCGTCGGCTTTCACCTTGTCCTCGGCCTGCACATTCGCCGCCACGGCGACGAGCGCGCCGAGAAACAAGGTTCGCCAATTCATAGCCGGAAATTCAGCACGGATGCCGCGAACGGCAAGCGAATTACTTCGCCTTGCCCTGCGCGGCGACCGCGGCGGCGGCGGCGGCGATGGCTTCCTGATCGCCGAGATAGTAGTGGCGGATCGGCTTGAGGTCGTCGTCGAGCTCGTAAACCAGCGGGATGCCCGTCGGGATGTTCAGCTCGAGGATTTCCTCCTCCGTCAGGTTGTCGAGGTACTTCACCAGCGCGCGAAGGCTGTTGCCATGGGCGGCGATGATGACCTTCTTGCCGGCTTTCACCTGCGGGGCGATCGTCTCCTGCCAGAGCGGGAGGAAGCGGGCGACCGTGTCCTTGAGGCACTCGGTGAGCGGGAGCTCGCTCTTCGGCACGTTCGCGTAGCGCGGGTCGTGGCCGGGGAAGCGTTCGTCGCTCTCCTCGAGGGTTGGCGGCGGGATGTCGTAGCTGCGGCGCCAGATCTTCACCTGGTCGTCACCGTACTTCGCGGCGGTCTCGCCCTTGTCGAGGCCCTGCAGCGCGCCGTAGTGGCGCTCGTTGAGGCGCCAGCTTTTCTCGATGGGAATCCAGAGCAGGTCGAGCTCGTCCAGCGCGATCCAGAGCGTGCGGAGCGCGCGCTTCAACACGGAGACATAGGCGAGATCGAAAGTGAATCCCTCGGCCTTCAGGACCTGTCCGCCGGCCTTTGCCTGCGCGCGACCTTCCTCGGTGAGATCCACGTCGTGCCAGCCGGTGAAGCGGTTTTCTTTGTTCCAGGTGCTTTCACCGTGACGAATAAGGACAAGTTTGTGCATTGGCAAATGATGGTTGCGGCGTTTATACAGGCGCGACTTCCGCGTTGGCAAGGCGGCGCGGGAGACCATTTTTCGACGACGTGAAATTCTCCGCGATGACCTTCAATATGCAGTTCGGCCAAGCGTGGGACGCAGCCGATCCGGACAAAGCACCGATCGTGATCGAGGATACGATCGACTTCATCCGGGAGGCCGACGCGGACATCCTGTTTCTCCAGGAGGTCGAGCAGGCGCGGCCGGGCGGCGAGCAACTCTGGCCGCCTCCAAACTTCATGCGGCTGAAGGAGGAATTGCCCGCCTATCACTCCGTCTTCGCCTACCCGAAGGTGAATCCCGACGAGCTGCCCTTCGGCGTGGCGTTGGCGATCTTTGCCAAAACGCCGCTGGTTGACTTCCGTGCCCAGGACCTGCCGCCTCCGCCGATCGAGTTCGAATTCGGCGGCAAAAAGGTGTCCCCGTCCCATCGCCAGCTCATCAGCGCGAAGACTCAGATCTCCGGCCGCACGATCCAGCTTTTCAACACGCACCTCCAGGCGTTCTTCATGATCGAGGCGACCAGCAATGTTTATCGCGAGCAGCGCGATCTCATCGAGACCGCCGTGCGCGAGACCGAGGGCCCCATCCTGCTCGCGGGTGATTTCAATTGCGCGCCGGAGGAGAATCTCGTCGAGCAGTTCGCCGCCTGCGGCCTGCGCACCGCACAGACGCTCGACGCCACCTGGCGCCGGAGGCCCTATGTGCTCGACCACCTGTTTTACAATGACGGCCTGAGGGTCGAGAAAGCCGAGGTCGTCCCGACTCTCTGCTCCGACCACCACGCCGTGCGCGCCAATCTCCGGCTCGCCACCCCTCTCCGCTAAATGCTGCTCGTCTCCTGGAACGTCAACGGCATCCGCTCCGTCGCGAACAAGGGATTCCTCGAATGGCTCGAGCACGGGAAGGCCGACATCGTATGCCTGCAGGAAACCAAAGCCCGGCCGGAACAGGTCACGCATATCAACTGGCCCGGAGACTATGAGCGGTTCTGGAACTCCGCGGAGAAACCCGGCTACTCGGGCACGGCCATCTTTACGAAGCAGGCTCCGCTCGGCGTGACCTATGGCATCGGGATCGAGGATCACGACCGCGAGGGCCGCGTGATCACGGCGGAATATGAACGCTTTTTCCTGGTCAACGTCTACGTGCCGAACTCCAAGCGCGAGCTCACCCGCCTGCCCTATCGCCAGGCGTGGGACCGCGATTTCCTCGCCTATCTCAAAAAGCTCGAGGAAAAAAAACCGGTCATCTGGTGCGGCGACCTGAATGTCGCGCACACCGAGATCGATCTCGCCCGGCCAAAGGCGAATACGAAGACCCACGGCTTCACCGCCGAGGAACGCGCGGGCTTCGATGCCTTCGTCGCGGCGGGATTCGTCGACTCGTTTCGCGAGTTCGAGAAAGAAGGCGGCCACTATACCTGGTGGAGCCAGATGGGCAGCGCCCGCTCGCGAAACATCGGCTGGCGCATCGACTATTTTCTCCTCTCGCCCAGCCTGCGCCCGGCCCTGAAGCGCGCGTTCATCGAGCCGGCAACATTGGGCAGCGACCACTGCCCGGTGGGCATCGAGCTAGAGTTTTAAATTAGTCGGTCATCGACAATACCGGAACGCCCCGGAGCGTTCGGGATAGCCTGCGCAGAGCGCAGCCCGAAGGGCGACAGAGCGAAGCGACGGAGGCAAACGAGTGGGCGCGAGCGAGGCAATGAGACTCCCGCCGAGCCGGCTTTTTTCGTCGCCGAGCGATGCAAGCCCGCTGCCGAAGGACGCCTTTTTCCCTCGAGTGGAACCTGCGCGCTATCTCGATTTCTGCCTTCCGCCAACGGTGGCTCGAGAGCTCTCGACTAAAAACCCTCAGCTATCGACCACTCTGCAGAGTCGGCGCCCCGATACGGAGGGGCGCCACGCCTCATCACTTCCTCGTGATGATGATTTTCTTCGGCGTCGAGGTCTCGCCCGTGGCCGGGTTGTAGCTGGCGATATAGATGATGTTCTTGCCGGGCTTGAGCTTGAGCGTGATCTTCCACGCCGCGCCACCACTGGCCTTCACATACTTGCCGCTGCCGATCTTGTAGACCACATAGGCGCCGGGCGTCTTGAGCGTGCCGCTCAATTTCACCTTCGACGACTGCGTGCTCTTCGGCGGCTTGCCGGCCACCACCGGCGTGGTCAGCGGGACGACGGTCTCGATGGTGGGCGTCGGAGTCGGAGTGGCATCACCCTTCACCACGGTATCGACCGGATCCGGCCGCGGCGTATCGAGATCGAGCATGAAGGCAACGTCGAGCTCGGTGAGTTTCTTGCGAACGCCGTTGGCGAGATCCGAGGCCATCACCGCCGTCTGCTTGGTGTCTGTGCCAAGGACATTGCTCATCACGGTCTCCGCGACGTGGTGGCCGTCGGGCTTGGCCGGATCGTTGTCGTAATATTGATGAATAAGGCCCGTCCCTGTGCCCATCAGCGAAATCACGTGCGCGCCGGTCCAATCGGCCCCGGAGACATGCTGGTTCCAAGAGGCGGAGGAGCCGAATCCAAGGCTGTGCATGAGCTCGTGGAGCATCACACTGTAGAAATCATATTCGTCGTCTGCGACCGCGGTCTGGTAATCGAAATGCCATTTCTTGCTCTTGTCGAAAGTCAGGAAGCCTGCGAGCGAACCCACCTCCAGGGTATAGTTCACCGTCGTGCTGCCGGCCGAGGTGCTGTCGGAAATCGTGTACAACCGGGGACCGCCGCCGCGAGAGAGCGTGGCATTGAAAAGATTCTCCGCCTTGTAAATGGCGCTTTCGTATTCCGCCTCGTTGCCCGAGCCGCCAAAAGTCAGGGAATACTCGCCCGCACTCGTCCCGCCCTCGCCCAGTGCCTCCGCCCCATCCAAGGCACCCGTCGCCGCACCGGCAAAAATCGTGAACGTATCCGCTGCGGCGGAAAAGGTGCTGAGCGTGATCGTCTGCGTGATATTGACCGGATCCTTGAGGGCGACGTCCCATTCGAAATTCGCGGTCGCGGCGTTCGTCGTCCCGGTGAAGGAATTGGTCGGAACCGCGCCCAAGGCATCGACCCCGGCATCGGTCAGGGCAGTGCTAAGATCCGCCGCCGCTTTCTCCAGCGTCGCCTTGGCCACCGCATTGGCGGGATCCGCGAAATAACCCCCATCATGGGAATAATCGACCTGAATGGTCAGAGCGTGGCTGTTCGCCACGACGAAAGATAAACCGACAACGCCTGCGAGGAAACTTTTCATACCGAGCAAAAAAGAGAGTCTTAGTTATCCCGCCGAATTTTCGGAAGTCAACTGCGGCTTGCATTCAAGCTTGCCGCAAATGCCGGGCCGCGCTCCATTCCCGCCATGAAACGCATCGAGACCGATATCCTGCTGGACGCCCTGCGCTGGCGCTACGCGACCAAAAAGTTTGATCCCACGCGCAAAATCGACGCGGAGACCTGGGCCGCGCTCGAGCACGCCCTGATCCTCTCTCCATCTTCCTTCGGCCTCCAGCCCTGGAAGTTCCTCGTCATCACCGACCAGGCGACCAAGGACGCCCTCGTGCCACTCTCCTGGGGGCAAAAACAACTCTCCGACGCCTCCCATGTCGTCGTCTTCGCCGTGAAGCACCCCATTACCCCTGCCGATATCCGTCGCCATATCGAGCGCACCGCCGAGGTCCAGGGCACGGCGGTCGAGACCCTTGCCGGTTTCGAAAGGGTCGTGGCCGGTTTCGTGGAGAATCCCCCCTTCGGCCTCGAGGTCCGCTCCTGGTCCACGCGCCAGGTCTACATCGCCCTTGGACAATTCATGGCCGCGGCCGCTCTGCTCGGTATCGACACCTGCCCGATGGAAGGCCTCGACCCTGTGGCCTACGATAAGGTCCTCGGCCTCGAGGACAGCGGCTACTACACCGTGGTCGCCTGCCCGGCCGGCTATCGTGCCGAGGACGACAAATCCGCCGTGCGCCCGAAAGTTCGCTTCCATCCCGAACACGTTTTGAAGAAAATCGGTTCATGAACTCCGTTCTGAAAGGTCTCATCCCGCTCGGCATTGTCATCGTCCTGCTGCTCATCGGGATCGGGAGCACCTACGTCATCGTCGACGCCGGCCATGTCGGCGTCGTCAAGCGCCTGGGTGCCGTGCAGCCGGAGGCTCTGGCGGAGGGCTTCCATTTCAAGCGCCCCTTTATCGATGAAGTCCAGCAGGTGGACATCCGGCTCCTGCCGACCAATACCAAGGCCACGGCGGCGTCGAAGGACCTCCAGACCGTCTCGACCGAGGTGAACGTCGCCTATTCCCTCGCTGGCCCGCTCGCCCCCATCACCTACCAGCGTATCGGCGGCGCGGAGAACGTCGCCGCTGCGATCGTCACCCCAGCCATCCAGGAGTCCGTGAAGGCGGTCACCGCGCAATACACCGCGGAGGAACTGGTCACCAAGCGCGCCATCGTCAAGCAGGCCATCCAGCAGGCCATCGCCAGCTTCATCGACAACACTCTCCAGGAAAAAGGCATCGGGAGTGCGGTGCAGCTCGCGAATGTCGCCATCACTGATTTCGCCTTCAGCCAGGAGTTCGACCGCGCCATCGAGGCGAAGGTCAAGGCCGAGCAGGAAGCCCTGCGCGCCAAGAACGAGAAGCTCATGCGCGTGACGCAGGCCGAGGCTTCCGCCGCGGAGCGCCAGCTCGGCGCCGATGCCGAGGCTTACAGCACCGAGGTGCAATCGAAGGCCCGCGCCGACGCCATCAAGCGCGAGGCGGAGGCCCTTCAGTCCAGCCCGCAGATCATCCAGCTCCGCGCCATCGAGAAATGGGACGGCATCCTGCCGCGCATCCAGGGCTCCGGCGTTGTTCCGTTCCTCAACCTCGGCAGCATCGCCGATGACGCCAAGCCTGCCGGCCACTAGCGATTCGTCCGCATCCGCCGCGGCGGCCGACGTTCCGCAGCTTGTTTTGCCTGAGGCGGAGTGGCAGACCCGCCGGTCCACGCACGAGCAGCGGGTCGCTCCCTGGATCGCGCCGCGGCTCGACCGCATGTCCCGGAGCGAGAGCCACCCGATCGAGGATTTTCTTTTCGAGTACTATTCCTATCGCCCCGGCCAGCTCCTGCGCTGGCATCCGGGAATCGGCGTGGCCCTGGTGGGTGCCGCCGCGGAGGAGTTCCTCGCCCACCCGCTTTATCGACGCCTGGCCGACGGCACCGTCTCCGTGTCGATCCATGCGTTGAAGCCCCAGCGCCTGCAGTTCGTCCGCTGGCTGGCGACGCTGCTCGAGGCTGTGCGCGATCGCCCGCCTTTCTTCGGCTGCGCCGGCCTCCACGAGTGGGCGATGGTCCATCGCGCGGAGGAGGTGCGGCATCCCCGCTGGCCGCTGCGGCTGGGGCGTGCGGGCACCGATGCCGTCGTGGAGTCCCTTCCCATTCGTTGCAGCCATCACGACGCGTTTCGTTTTTTCACTGCGTCCGCGCGTCCACTCAATCGCCTCCAGCCTGCGCGGACCGATGCCGTGCGCCTCGAGCAGGGCGGCTGTCTTCACGCTAACATGGATCTTTACAAGTGGGCCTACAAACTCGCGCCGCTCACCCCCTCGGAGCTCGTGGCCGACGCCTTCGCGCTCGCCCGGGAGATCCGCGAGGTGGACATGCGTGCCAGCCCCTACGATTTTTCCGCCCTCGGCCTCGAGCCCATCGCCATCGAGACGGAAGAAGGCCGGGCCGCTTACGAAAATCTCCAGGCGGGATTTTCCCGAAAGGCCGCGCCAATTCGCAGCCGGCTCATCGAGCTGTGCCGCCAGGCACTGAAGATCGCGGAACCGGAAGCAAGCTCCTAGGAGCCGCCCGCCGCCGGAGCCTTGGCCGCCGGGGACTGCATCTCCTGCAGCATGCCGGTGAGCTGTCCGATCCAGTTTTGAAAATCCGGATGCTGCGGATATCCTTTGACGAGTTTCACCATCAATCCGATCGCTTCGTTGGTGTGCCCGAGCAAGGCCATGTCCTGCGCCTCGCCCCACATCATCCTTGGAACCTCCACCTGGGTGAAGTTTACCTTGCCGTTTTCGTCACGGCCACCCGCCAGCTGATCACCAGCTAGCTTCATCTGGAATTGCCAGACGTCGAGCAGCTTTGGATTTTTCGCGAGTCGCATCGGCGCCCGTACGTCGACCTCGAGAATCTGCGGCCAATTTCCCGCCTCGGCCGCCCAGGTTTTTCCGCCGTTGGTGAATTGCTCGAGATCGGGTTTGATTCCTTGAGCCTTCGCGATCTTCCCCTCCGAGATCGGCCTTTCCAGCAGTTCACGGATGGCCTGCTGATCGCCTCCGCTATTCAGGACGGTCCGCGCCTGGGCGAGGTCACTCACATAAGCGACGATGTCCTGATAAGGCGGCGGGGTGCCGGCTTTTGCGTTCGCATCGGCGGTGAGCGTCAAGGCGAGATACCTCAGATGGAACCTCAGCGCCGCCTGGAAGGCCTTGTTATCGAGGAGATCTTTGCTCCGTCCCCGCCAATCCTGCATCCGCTTCGCATCTCCCATCTGCGAACTGAAATCGGTGGTCTTGACCGAGTCGACGTACAGGCGCCCCGCATCACCATCCGTGCGGCTCGCGTCCTGGAACATTTTCGCGAGCTGGGAGAGCTGGCCGACCTTGCTTTGCTTCTGCGTGTTCTGGAGGGTCAATAACTCCTTGAGCAAAGCCGCCGGATCGATCGGCGGCGCCGCCGGAGCATTTTGAGCGACGACAGCGACCGTGGACCAAAGAAAAGCCACACCAAAAAACACAAACTTGGGGAACACGCCGCAATCGTGAAAGCCGATGGGCGCTTTGTAAAGCGGGGACCTGAAAAAATATTGCGTTTAGACCCTGTCGAATTTATAGCTTCCTTCCTCAACCTATACTTTTTAGATATGGATTTGCGCGTTCTCAGATATTTCGTCGCGGTAGCGGAGCGCCTCAGCTTTACCGAGGGCGCAAAGTCGCTGGGCATCGCCCAGCCGCCATTGAGCGTACAGATCCGAAATCTCGAAAAGGAGCTGGGCGGGTCGCTTTTCCATCGCGATCGGCGAAAGATTTCCCTCACTCCTCTGGGACTGCTCCTGCTCGAGGAGGCACGGGATCTCCTCGAACGGGCGGGCCATACCGAAAGCCGCCTGCGCGACGCCGCCGAAGGCCGCTCCGGGGAGATCCGGATCGCTTACTCGAAATCCGCCATCTCGGAGAAGATCACCCGCCGGATCCGGAAGTTCCTGCGGAAGAACCGCGGCGTCCGCCTCACCCTGGAGAGCAGGAGTGAAGGCTCCGCTCCTCCACCTCCGGCGGATATCGAGATTGTGGAAAGCCTGGCACCGATATCCGGCGGCATCCTTCTCGAGAAAGCCGCACCTCTGATCGCCTTCCCGCCGAAGCATCGCCTGGCGGAGCGCACGGAGGTTTTCCTCGCGGATCTCATCGGAGAGACCCTGCTGCTGCCTCCCGCACATCGATGCTCGCCCTTGGAGAGAGAGTTCCTCCGGATCATCGAGACCCAGTCCATCAAAATCGAACTCGTCCGCTGTCCTTCCGATTTTTCCGACCGCATGTGGCGTGTCTCCCTCGGTCTGGGCCTGACCGTTTGCTCCAGCACCGATCGGCCAATTCTCGACGCCATCGCCCTCCCGCTGGCCGAGCCCTCTCTGGAAATCCTCATCCAGGCTCTGCCAAGCCCGAATAGCCAGGCGACGGCTCTCCCGCTCTTTCTGGAAGCTATTCGCGAGTAAGCGCCCCGCGCTCCAGCCACACGCTCAATAGCCCGATGTCGGCCGGGGTCACTCCGCTGATCCGTGAAGCCTGCCCCAGGGTTGCGGGCTGGACCTTAGCCAGCTTTTCCGCCGCCTCCCGCCGGAGGCCGCCGATCTGGCCGTAGTTGACCGAAGGAGGGATCGGCTTGCCCTCATGACGGCTGGCTCGGTCGATCTGATCCTCCTGGCGCCGGATGTAGCCTTCGTACTTCAGGTCCGTCTCCACCAGATCCCAGACCGTCTCGGGGTATTGGCTCCGGATTTCCTCCGGAAGGGCTCTCCAGACATTTTCCGGCCGTTTCAGCCACTGGGCGACCGGCAGGCCATCCGCCTTCAGCTGCTTACGGGCTTTCTCGGTGAGGTCGTCCCTCTGAGCGCGCTTGACCTCGAATTGCGCTGCTCTCTCCCGGGAAGCGAGTCCAGCCTGAATGGCCCTCCCGGTGAGGCGCATGTCCGCGTTATCCTGCCGGAGCAGGAGCCGGTATTCCGCCCGGCTGGTGAACATCCGGTAGGGTTCGATCGTACCTAGAGTCACCAGATCGTCGATAAGGACGCCGATATAGGATTCCGAGCGGCTCATCACGAACTCTGGCTGCCCCAGGATCTTCAGCGCCGCGTTCGCCCCGGCGACGAGTCCTTGGGCGGCGGCTTCCTCGTATCCAGACGTCCCATTGATCTGCCCCGCGAAGTACAGCCCTTCCATCCGCTTGGTCTCCAGCGTGCGGTGCAGCTGGGTTGGCGGGCAAAAATCGTATTCCACCGCATAACCGGGACGAAGCATTTCAGCCCGCTCCAGCCCCGGCACCGTCCGGAGGAACTGGTACTGGACGTCATAGGGCAGGCTCGTGGAGATGCCGTTGACGTAGATTTCCCCGGTATGACGTCCCTCCGGCTCCAGAAAGAGCTGGTGACTGGGCTTCTCCGCGAATTTGACCACCTTGTCCTCGATGGATGGGCAATAACGGGGCCCGATGCCCTCGATCCTGCCCGCGTACAGAGGAGATTGATGGAGGTTTTCTCTGATGATATCGTGCGTTTCCGCGTTCGTGTGGGTAATCCAGCAGGGTATTTGTTCCACGTGGAACTTTCCGTCCCGGACCCGGTTCAGAGTGAAGAGGCCTTCCTCGCCAAGAGCCTCGTCGCCCTCCAGATAGCTGAAGCGGGGTGCCGGATCATCTCCTCGCTGCCGATCGCATTTCGAGAAATCGATACTGGCGGCCAGCAGCCGACAGGGCGTCCCGGTTTTGAACCGTCCCAGCTCGAATCCCCACTTGGCCAGGCAGTCACTGAAGGTCGACACGGTGTCTCCCATCCGGCCTCCATGCTGATTCCGCAGGCCGACATGAAGGACACCGCGCATGAAGGTACCGGTCGTCACCACGACCGCCCGGCCCCGGAAGGCGACACCCAGATTGGTCTCCACCCCCGCGATCCGGTCGTTCTCGACGATCATGTCGGTCACATTCCCTTGTTTGAGGTCCAGCCGGGGCGCCGCCTCCAGCAATGCCTTCAGACGGAACTGATAGGCTTTCTTGTCGCATTGGGCACGGGGGGCCCGGACGCTGGGACCTTTCTGCGTATTCAGCATCCGGAACTGGATGCCCGTCGCATCGGTGTTCAATCCCATGACTCCACCGAGGGCGTCGATCTCCCGGACCATGTTTCCCTTGGCCAGACCTCCGATGGCGGGATTGCAGGACATCTGCCCCACCGTGTCGGCATTCTGAGTCAGCAGCAGGGTCTCGCACCCCAAGCGGGAGGCCGCAAAGGCTGCCTCCACTCCGGAATGGCCCGCACCGATGACGATGACGTCGTATGACTTGGGATAGGTATACATGTCCGCCGCCTAGCGTAACATATCCCAAACGAAGGCCAACCCTTTCCCAAAAGGGTCAAAATGTTCCACGTGGAACTATGGACGATCCAGGATGCCGGTCGCGGCCCGGGGAAGCAGATCAGCCAGGGACATCTCTTCCTTCACTCCCCGGAGGGTGGAGAGAATGATCGGGAGGTCGGGCCTGAATTCTGCCAGCACCTGCCGGCAGGCCCCGCACGGGCTGACGGGCTGGGTCGTATCGGCAACGATCGCGATGGCCGCAAAGTCCCGCACCCCTTCGGCGATGGCCTTGCCCAGTGCCACCCGCTCGGCGCACATGGTCAGACCGAAGCTGATGTTCTCGACATTGCACCCGGTAAAGACGCGGCCATCGGCAGCGACGAGAGCCGCTCCCACCTTGAAATTCGAATAAGGCGCGTACGCCTGCTCCCTCACCTGCGCCGCCGCCAAGATCCATTCTTTCATAGCGTCCTGATTTCATGTCACGCCCGCTCGCATTGCACAAGGACTGATCGATATGACATTGGACATTTTATGTCTAATACATTGATCTCTGTACCGTTTCCCCGCGCACCTTGCACAGGGCGCGGCACCCTGCTACACCGGCGCCATGAAGCCCGATGCGTCTGACACATCGCCCGCCCACTCGGTGATCGAGGCCTTGACGGCGCTTCAGGACGAATTTCATTCGGCCCTGCAAATCTACTCCGCCCGCCTCGAGCAGGACATCGCGAGGGTTCGTGAGGCCGTCAGCTCGGAGGCGTCCAAAAAGAAATTCCCGGAGGCCAGGCTGCGCGACCTGCGCGACATGCTCACCCTCCTGAGGAAATCCCCGGCAAAGGCCGGCAAGGGCCGCCGCAAGGATCTCAAGAAATTCGACGCGCTGGTTGAGGATCTCACCATGTTGATCGAGCATTGGTAGCCGGGGAATAAATTCCCCGCTCACGCCTCATCCCTACATGAAATTCTGGTTCCTGGCCGCCGCGCTCGCGCTCTCGAGCGTGCATGCTGAAGATATGAATAAAAAAACCGCAGTCATTGGTGGAGGGTGCTTCTGGTGCACCGAGGCCATGTATTCCGAAGTCCCGGGCGTCGAGTCGGTCATCTCCGGTTATGCCGGGGGCACCGTGCCGAATCCCACCTACGAGGACGTCTGCACCGGCCAGACCGGCCACGCCGAGGTGGTGCAGATCACCTACGATCCGGCGAAAATCTCCTACGAGAAAATCATCGACCTGTTTTGGAAGGCCCACGATCCCACGACCCTGAATCGCCAGGGCGCGGACACCGGCACTCAGTATCGATCGATCATCCTCTACCAGACCCCCGAGGAGCGGGAGATCGCCGAGAAATCCAAGGCCGCCGCGCAGAAGGACTTCAAGGATCCCATCGTCACCGAGATCAAGCCTCTGGAGGCCTTCTATCCGGCCGAGAAACACCATCAGGACTTCTATAAGAACAATCCCAACTACGGCTACAGCGAGGTCGTCATCGCGCCGAAGTTGGAAAAATTCCGCAAAGCGGAGGACAAGTTGAAATCCGGCGAGTAAGTTCGCCCTCATGCCTGCCGAGCGACCGCCGAATTCCCCGCGCGGTCGCGGCAGTGCCGTCCAGCCGCCGAATCGCTTCGAGCGGCTCTCCATCACGCTCGACGAGGATGTCGCCGCGGAGTCTCCCGGCCCGCGCACGCAATTTCTCCGCGACTCCGCGCAGTCGATCATCAGCTACAACGACAGCCCGGACATCCCGTGGGCCGCGAGCATCAATGCCTACCGTGGCTGCGAGCACGGCTGCGCCTACTGCTACGCGCGGCCCTATCACGAGTACCTCGGCTTCTCGAGCGGGCTGGATTTCGAGTCGCGCATCATGGTGAAGATGGAGGCTCCGGCGCTGCTCCGCGCGGAACTCTCGCGTCCCAAGTGGCAGCCACAGGTGCTCGCCATGTCCGGCGTGACCGACTGTTACCAGCCCGTCGAGCGCAAGCTCGAGCTCACGCGTGGCTGCCTCGAGGTTCTCTCGGAGTTTCGGAATCCCGTCGGCATCATTACGAAGAACCATCTCGTCACCCGTGACCGCGATCACCTCTCGGAGCTCGCGAAGTTCCAGGCCGCGCGCGTCTACATCTCGATCACCACGCTCGATCCCGACCTGGCCTCGCGGCTCGAGCCTCGGGCTTCCCGCCCGGCCCATCGCCTCGCGGCGATCCGGGAGCTTTCCGACGCGGGCATTCCCGCCGGCGTGCTCGTCGCCCCGATCATCCCCGGCCTGAACGAACACGAGATCCCCGCCATCCTGGATGCCGCCGCGGGGGCGGGCGCCCAATTCGCCAGCTACACCATTTTGCGGCTGCCCTACGCGGTGAAGGACATTTTCCGCTCCTGGCTGGAGACCCATTTCCCGGATCGCGTCGACCGGGTCCTCAACCGCGTCCGCGATCTTCGCGGGGGAAAGCTGAATGTCTCGACCTTTGGCGAGCGCTTTCGCGGCTCGGGTCTCCTCGCCGACGAGATCGCGAGTCTCTTCGCCGTGACCGCTCGCCGGGCGGGAATCAATCGGAAATCTCCACCCCTTTCGACCGAGGCCTTCCGACGTCCGGCCTCGCCGCAGATGGAGTTGTTCTAGCCTCGCTCAGGCGGTGCCGGGCGCGAAGCTTCGCTCTAGTCCCCGGGCTTTGCCACCGGCGCCAGATCCAGCCCGCACCACGAGCCGGTATGGAGATTGAACGCCCGTTCGAAATTCGTCTGCCATTGCGGCTGGTTCGCCTTCACGGCGATCACTTCCCTCTGTGCGTTGACCAGCACGATGACGTAGCCTTTGTAGCGAACGCCGAAGATCGCTCCCGTGTCGTCCCACTCGAGCGTGAGCATCTCTCCCTTGTGGTGGATCTCCCGTCCCTCCGCGGAGTTGTCGAGCTTCACCTCGAAGCTGCCGGAGTCGATGACCTTGTAGGATCTCTTATCCAGAAGCGACTGCGCCATGGCCCAATAGTACATGGTGAGCCCGTCGACGGACTTCTTGTTCAAATCGAGATTCCTGACGATCACCTCGAGCTGCACCTTTTGCTGACGATCGTCCCAGTCGCCCCCGGCCACCTTCGTGAACCGGGTGCGATTGGCGTCGATGAAAACCTTCGGTGGATTCTTCGCCAACGGCATCGCCGCCTGCAATCCCGTGTGCATGGCCGCCAGGACCAGCAGAAGCCCCAGACCCTTCGCCCAGCCCTTTCCGTGCGTCATGGCGGGGAAGCTGCCAAAGCGCAGTGCTCCAAAGCAAGTGCATTTCGTACTCCAACACGTGCTTCCCATTTTCCCTGTTGCCAAGGAAGGCACGGTCGGGAATTATTAAAGGCTTGTTTTGGAACTCTTCGCGTCCGTCGAGAGACCGGAGAAACTCAACACCTTACTCAAACATGACGACAGCAACTGCCGAACCCGAAGTCAGCCCGGTGGACTATGCGAAAGCACCCATCAATGCCTCGCTCACCAAAGCGGAAAAAATCGAGTTCCTTCGGCAGTTGTATGTGATCCGCAACTTCGAGCGCGTCTCCCTCAAGCACTACAACGAGGGCAAGATGGGCGGCTTCCTCCATCTCTATATCGGCCAGGAGGCCGTCGCCGTCGGCACCTGCTCGCTCATGGGTGAGAACGACCACGTCATCACCGCCTATCGCGACCATGGCCACGCCCTCGCCGTCGGCATGGGCATGAACGAGTGCATGGCCGAGCTCTTCGGCCGGGCCACCGGCTGCTCGAAGGGCAAGGGCGGCTCGATGCACTACTTCGCTCCCGATAAGAACTACTGGGGCGGCCACGGCATCGTCGCTGGCCAGACTCCGCTCGGCCTCGGCCTCGCCTTCGCGACGAAATACAAAGGCGTCAAAGGTTCCTGCATGGCCTTTCTCGGCGACGGCGCCGTGAATCAGGGTGTCTATTACGAGTGCCTCAATCTGGCCTCCCTCTGGAATCTCCCGATCGTCTACATCATCGAGAACAATCGCTACTCGATGGGCACGAGCCTCGAGCGTTCCTCCGCTTTCAAGAATTGCCTCGCCGGCCGCGCCGACGGCTTCGGCATCGTCTGGGACATCGCCAACGGCGAAGACCTCTACGAAGTCCGCGCCAAGGCCAAGATCGCTCTCGACCGCGCGCACAACGAGTCCCGTCCGACCGTCCTCGAGGTCGACACCTACCGCCACTACGGCCACTCCGTCGCCGACGCGAAGCACAAGGGCGGCTATCGCACCGCCGAGGAGATCGAGAAGTACAAAAATCTCCACGACCCGGTTCTCATCTGGCGCCGCCGCATGATCGAGGAAGGCGTCATCACCGACGAGGAAGCCGACGCGATCGACAAGCAGACCCGCAACGAAGCCGCCGAGGCGGTGAAGTTCGCCGAGGAGAGCCCGCTTCCCACCGTCGAGGCGATCCAGGACGACGTCTATTTCGAGGTCGACCGCCAGACCGAAGCCGGCCGTACGGGCCGCCATTTCTTCAACGATTAAGTTACACGCGCATCCATGGCCCTTATTGAATACCGCGACGCTCTGAACCAGGCCTTCGCCGAGGAAATCGAGCGCGACCCGAATGTTTACCTCATCGGCGAGGAAGTCGCCGAGTACGACGGCGCCTATAAAGTGACGCGCGGCCTCTGGCGGAAATACGGCGACAAGCGCGTGATGGACGCCCCGATCAGCGAGGCCGGCTTCATCGGCATGGCCATCGGCTCCTCCATGCTCGGCCTCCGCCCGGTCATCGAGCTCATGTTCTGGAGCTTCTGCACCGTTGCCTACGACCAGATCATCAACAACGCCGGCTGCGTGCGCTACATGTCCGGCGGCCTGATCAATTGCCCCATCGTCATCCGCGGCCCCGCGAATGGCGGCACGAACGTCGGCGCCACTCACTCGCACACGCCCGAGAACTGGCTCGCCAATATTCCCGGCCTGAAGGTCGTCAGCGCCGCCACGGCCTACGATGCGAAGGGTCTCATGAAGACCGCCATCCGTGACAATGACCCCGTCATGTTCATGGAGAACACGCTGCTCTACGGCGAAAAAGGCGAGGTGCCGGAGGAGGAATACACCATCCCGCTCGGCAAGGCCGACATCAAGCGCGCGGGCTCCGACATCACTTTCATCGGTCACGGCCGCGCCGCGCTCACCGCGCTCGAGGCCGCCAACCGGCTCGCCGACGAGAAGGGCATCCAGGCCGAGGTCATCGACCTCCGCTCCATCCGCCCGCTCGACGAGGAAGCGATCCTCGCTTCCGTCACGAAGACCCACCGTGTCGTCCTCGTCGATGAGAACAAGCCCTTCTGCGGAGTCTCCGCCCAGATCGCGACCCTCATCCAGGAGAAGATCTTCGACGAGCTCGACGCTCCGATCCGCCGCGTCTGCACCATCGACGCGCCTGCCATTTACAGCCCATCCATCGAGAAGCTCCAGCTGCCCACCGCAGACCGCATCATCGAGAAAGCCCTCGGGATTCTCTAAGAGATCCCACCCTTCCAATCTTAGCCTTCAGCCTTTAGCCATACTTCCGCCATGCCCGTAATCAACATGCCCAAATTGAGCGACACCATGACCGAGGGCACCCTCGTTCGCTGGCTCAAAAAGGAGGGCGACACCGTGGCCGCCGGCGACATCCTCGCCGAAGTCGAGACCGACAAAGCCACGATGGAGATGGAGTCGTTCGACGACGGCGTCCTGAAGGAAACCTACGTCAAGGAAGGCGGCAAGGTCGGCGTCGGACAGAAGATTGCTCTCATCCTCGGTGACGGCGAGAGCGCCGATGCTCCCGCCGCGGACAAGCCTGCCGACAAGGCCAAGGCCGACGCTCCCGCTCCGAAAGCCGGTTCCGCACCCGCCGCCGCGGCTCCTGCCGCTGCCGCTGCTCCCGCATCCACGGGCCGCATCAAGGCCTCCCCGCTCGCGAAGAAAATCGCCGCCGAGCGCAGCGTCAGTCTCGACGGCGTGACCGGTTCCGGTCCCGGAGGCCGTGTCGTTGCCAAAGACGTTCCTGCCGCCGATTCCGCTCCCAGAGCCGGATCAGCCCCGGCCGCGGCCGCACCCGCTCCGATCAAGCTCGAGAAGACCGGCGGCGAGGAGACTCGCATCGAGCTCTCCGGCATGCGCCGCGTCATCGCCGAGCGCCTGCTCGCGAGCAAGACCCAGATTCCTCATTTCTATCTCAGCGTCGAGGTCGACGCCGCGCCGCTCATGCGCCTCCGCAAGGAAGTGAACGCCGCGAACGAAGCCGCCGAGCAGCCGAAGATCACGGTCAACGACTTCGTCCTCCTGGCCGTCGCCCGTGCCGCGCAGCAGTGCCCGAAGGTCAACGCCGCCTGGGGTGGCGACCACGTCATGCAGTACGGCAGCGTGAACATCTCGGTCGCGATCGCGGTCGAGGACGGCCTCGTCACTCCGGTCATCCGCAACGCCCAGGATCTCTCGCTCCGCGAGATCAGCAGCGCGGTGAAGGACCTCGCGAGCCGTGCCCGCAACAAGAAGCTCAAGCCCGAGGAATATGCCGGCGGTACCATCACCGTCTCGAATCTCGGCAGCTACGGCATCGAGCAGTTCTACGCGATCGTCAATCCGCCGCAGGCCGCCATCCTCGCCGTCGGAGCGATCGTCAAGAAGCCCGTCGTCAATGCGAAGGGCGAACTCGCCGTCGGCGAGCGCATGAACATCTCGCTCAGTGGCGACCATCGCGTCGTCGACGGAGCCGTCGGGGCCGAGTACATCACCGCCCTCCGCAAGCTGGTCGAGAATCCAGCCTTGATGCTGTTCTAGGGAAAACGAAACAGGATTATCCGCATTCACCGGATGATCCTGTGAATCATCCCCTCGCAAAAACGCGACGCGCTCCGGGATGCAGCCCGTGCGAAGCACCCCTTCCCGGGTAGGGTCGCCACTCCGCTGGCGACCGACTCTTCCATATCTCTAAGAAAGGCGGAAAACGCAGTAGGCACCCGGCAGAGTTTCAGCGCGGCCGGTAACCTCGCTCGCCCTACCAGAGCCGGGGATTTGATTGCGAGGCTTTCCACCTCTCGTAATCCTCCCAAGTCTTCGCCTTGAAGACAAAACCTCGTGGACGAGGATAAGGAGAGAGCCGGTCAGCTTCACGGATCAACCGCTCGGCCCGGGCAAGTGCCTCCGCTGGAGATGCCGGCGGCATGATCTTTCCGACCATTTTCACCGCGTGAGCGTAGGTCCCTATAGGACATCGGAAAAGCGAATTTCCCTGCCCCGCTCTTGTAAGAGGCTGCCCGTCTCTCGAGTCGGTCAAACCCGCAAACCAAAGCCACGTCGAACAGCATCCCGAACGATAACTGCGTCCCGTTTCGCCTGCCTCACGTCTTCTGGAGCAGCTTCATGTCCAGGATATCGGAATTGCACGGCGTAATCCGAGAGTCTCAACAGCGAAATCCGAAAGCCCGCCCACAGTGGCTCAACCTGCAGCAGAGCAGAGAGTAGGGCATCGAGATCGTGCGTCCTGGGAACCCGGAAACCTTCCTCTTCGATTCGAGCTTTCAAATATTTCTCCGCACTTTGCTGGAAATGAAAACAAGCCGCGTCGTGCAACGGGATTTTTCTCTTCCGTGCCAAAGTCAGGCCCGCGGCATAATCCGCCTCAGCCTTTCGGATCCACTCAAGCGTGGACGGCTTCATACAGGACCCGTCCCCGCTCGGCGATGTCACACATGAAACTATCGCCCTCGCGAAGGCGGCGACTTACTTCGCGTTCGTCACGCACCAGCATATCTACGGGAAAGGGTGCCTTTATTTGCGTGCGAATCGTTACCGTAGGCTGCCGACCCAACTCCTCTACGTCTCGCATGACGACAAGCACGTCCACATCGGAGTCAGCGTGGGGCTGTCCATACGCGTGCGAGCCGAAAAGCACGATCCGGCGCGGCTTGAATAGCCGCGCGACTTCCTCGCAGTAACGCTGGATGTCACAGATCGAGGTCATCTTCACCATGTAACCAAAGCGCGGATACAGGGCAAGGTGGAAGCCCCTTCCTCCGGGCTCGCATCTCCCGTCCTTGTAAAACCGGCCGATCTCGATAATCGTAGTCGGTTCACACATGGCCTCATACGATCTCATCGTCATCGGCGCCGGACCGGCAGGGTATGTCGGAGCCATCCGCGCCGCCCAGCTCGGCAAAAAAGTCGCAGTCGTCGATTTCGAACGCGGCGGCGGCACCTGCAATAACTATGGCTGCATCCCGACCAAGGCGCTCCTCAAGAACGCCGAGCTCTATCACGACATGGCGCATCGCGCCGCCGAGTTCGGCTTCAAGGTCGATGGCCTCGGCTTCGACTGGTCGGCCATCATCAAGCGCTCGCGCACCGTCTCGGAGAAAGGCTCCGCCGGTCTCGACTTCCTCTTCAAGAAAAACAAGATCGACTTCATCCGCGGCGTCGCCTCGCTCGAAAAAGCCGGCGAGGTCAAAGTGAAGTCCGCCGACGGCAAGGAGGAATCCCACACCGCGGCGAAGATCCTCATCGCCACCGGTTGCGTCTCGCGCCCGATGCCCGGCCTTCCCTTCAATGGCAAGACCGTCATCGGTTCGAAGGAGGCCGTCCTCCTCGCCGAGCAGCCGAAGTCCGTCGTCATCATCGGCGCCGGCGCGATCGGCATCGAGTTCGCCTACATCTGGAATTCCTTCGGGACGAAAGTCACCGTCGTCGAAATGCTTCCGAACATCCTCCCCGTCGAGGATACGGAGGTTTCCGTCGCGCTCGAGAAGTCCCTCACCAAGCAGGGCCTCACGCTCCTCACCAATCACAAGACGACCAAAACCGAAGCCACCGACAAGGGCGTCAAGATCACCGTCGCCGATGCCAAGGGTGTCGAGAAGACCCTCGAGGCCGACCTCTGTCTCGTCGCTATTGGTGTCTCTCCAGTCCTTCCTGGCGGAGCATTGAAGATCGGTCTCACCGATCGCGGCTACATCCAGGTCAACGACAATTACGAGACCACGATCAAGGGCGTCTACGCCGCCGGCGACATCATCGGGCCGCCCTGGCTCGCCCACGTCGCCAGCTACGAAGCCACGCAGGCCGTGGAAGGCATGTTCCTCTCCGGCCACAAGCCGAAGAAAGTCGGCTTCTTCCCCGGCTGCACGTACTGCCACCCGCAGGTCGCCAGCATGGGCCTCACCGAGCGCGCCGCGAAGGAAAAGGGCCTCGAGTTCAACGTCGGCAAATTCGCCTTCATGGGCAGCGGGAAGGCCCGCGCCATCGGCGAGACCGACGGCTTCGTCAAGCTCATCACCGGCAAGAAGCACGGTGAAATCCTCGGCGCGCACATCATCGGCTCCGACGCGACCGAGATGCTCGCCGAGCTCGGCCTTGCGATCAGCAACGAGCTCACGCTCGACGAGATCCACGCCACCATCCACGCCCACCCGACGTTGAGCGAAGCGATCCACGACGCTGCTCTCGCCGCCGAGGGCCACCCGATCCACGGGTAATCGTCACGCTTTTCGAGTTGCAGCGGCCTCCGGTCGCTGCAACCGATTAGGGCGTGATCACTCGAGTCTTTCTCGCAGCCATGCTGGCTGCATCGGCTCTCCGCGCGGAAGCCACCCTCCAGGCCTACGGCGAGATCCCCGCCTCGGCGAAGGATTCCCTCGGCGACACCATCGGCGGCATCGGCTCCGCCATCGCCTACGATCCGAAGACCGGCGACGTTTTCATGATGCCCGATCGTGGCGCCGGTGACGGTACCATCGACTACCGGCCCCGCTGCTACCGCATCAAGATCACCCCCAGCGCGAAAGACCCGAAGCATCTCGATTGCCGGGTCGAGGAGACCATTCTCTTCCGCGATCGGAAGGGCCGCCCCTTCACCGGCCTGCTCTCCGACACCTCGGCGACTCCCACCCGGAACGGCCGCCGCTGCCTCGACTCGGAGGCCATCTCCATCGCGCCCGACGGCACCATCTACGTCAGCGACGAGTATGCGCCCGCCCTGCTTCAGTTCGGCCGCGACGGTCGGCTCCTGCGCGAAATTCCGCTGCCCGATTGGTACCGCCCCCGCGATCGCAAGGGCACGATCGACTATCGCGCCAAAACCGTCACCGGTCGTGAGGAAAACCGCGGCTGCGAGGCCATGGGCATCCTGCCGGACGGCAAACATGCGGTCATGATTCTGCAAAGCGCGCTCGTCCAGGACGGCGGGAAATCCGGCGGCACCAGCCGCGTCCTCGTTCTCGATCTCCGGACCGGACGGCCCACCGCGGAATATGCCTACGCGTTTGCGGACCCCACCGGCTGGCACCCCGCGCTGAAATTCAAGGACCTCTCCGTCAACGATCTCACCGTCGTCGACGAGCACACCTTGCTCGTCCTCGAGCGCGACGATCTCGGCCGCGACGGCCCTCTCGTCCACACCACCGCCCGCTACAAAGCCGTCTGGAAGGTCGACCTCCGCGGAGCAACGAATCTCCTGAAAATTCCTGGAGCACCCTTCGATCGATCACCCGCACAGCCAGCATTCAAGCCTATCGCGCGCGATACCTCCATCCGGTTCGTCCGCAAGACCCGGGTCTTCAATCTCCCCGAACTGACCGCCCAGCTCGGCATCCCCGCGGACCGTCTCGCCGCAAAGTGGGAGGGTATCACCTTGATCCCGCCCCGGTCGAGTCGCGGCTTCCATTTATTCATGACCGCGGACAATGACTTCCTGAATCCCGTCCTCTCCTTCAACGGCGTCACGACGAAATTTCCGCGCGCCCGGGATGCGGTGCCGACCCAGATCTTCGAGATTTTCGCGCCCTCCCGCTAAAGAAATCCTTGTTCCTTGCGCCGCGCCGCCGTTTGCTCGGCGCGTCGCGTGATTGCCTCGCTCTTCTTCGACCGGCCCGGCGCGCCCGCTCCACGCTGGGTGCGTGCGGCCACCGTTGCCCTTCTCTTCATCGCTCTGGCCGCCATCTGCTGGGCGCTTCTGGCTGGCTCGATCCAGAACTGGCGCACCGTCGCCGGCTATTACAGGGTTTTCTTGCATGGCTGGCTGCTCACGATCGAGATCTCCCTGGCCGCCCTCGTGCTGAGCAGCATCACCGGCCTCCTCCTCGCTCTCGCACGCCGATCCAGCTTTCTCCCTCTCCGCTCGCTCGCCATGCTCTACATCGAGCTCATCCGGGGTTCCCCCTTTCTCGTCCAGATTCTGTTTTTCTGGTACGTCGTCGCTTCGAAGATCGACTTCGACAACCGGATCCTGGCCGGCATCCTCATCCTTTCCGGATTCTCCGCCGCCTACCTTGCGGAGATCTTCCGTTCCGGTATCGAGAGCATCGGATCCTCTCAGCTGGAATCCGCCCGCGCCATCGGGCTCACGCCTTCCCAGACCTACCGCTTCGTCATCTTCCCCCAGGCCTTCCGCCAGATCCTTCCCTCTCTCACCGGCCAGTTTGCCTCCCTCATCAAGGACTCGTCCCTTCTTTCCATTATCGGACTCCCGGAATTCACCAAGGCCGCCCAGGACGTGAACTCCGCCTCCTTCAGCACGTTCGAGAGCTATCTTCCCCTCGGCGTCGGCTACCTCCTGCTCACGCTTCCCGTCATCGCCCTGTCCCGCCTGCTCGAACGCCGCTTTCACTATGAGACTTGAGCTGCGCGAGATTTCGAAGCGGTTCGGATCGCACGTGATTTTCGAGAACCTCTCGGTCACGCTCGAGTTCCAGCACACCCTCGCCCTCATCGGTCCCTCCGGTGGCGGCAAGTCCACGCTCCTCCGCCTCCTCGCCGGCCTCATCCCCGCCGACTCCGGGACCATTCTCTTCGACGGCCGGATTGTTCCACACCGGGAAAACGACCTCCGCGCCTACCGGGCCAGCCTCGGCATCGTCTTCCAGGCCTTCAATCTCTTCCCGCATCTTTCCGCCTTGGAAAATATCAGCCTGCCCCTCCGACAGGTTCACGGCCTGGACCCCAATGTCGCCTCCGCCAGAGCCTTCGAGGTCCTCGATCGCTTCCATCTGGCCGATCACGCCTCCAAACGCCCCTCAGCCCTCTCTGGAGGCCAGCGACAGCGGGTTGCCATCGCCAGGGCAGTCGCCATTCAGCCGAAGGTCCTCCTATTCGACGAGCCCACCTCTGCCCTCGACCCGGAAATGACCGCCGAGGTCCTGGATGTCCTCACCGATCTCCGGAACGAGGGAACCCCTCTGATCCTCGTCACCCATGAGATGGGATTCGCCCGCCGGATGGCCGATCAGGTGGCGTTTGTTGCTCAGGGCAAACTATTGGAAGTCCGTGCCCCGGAACCCTTTTTCGAGAATCCCGGACTCCCTGACATCCAGCGGTTCCTCCAGCGCGTTCTGCGTTACTGAATCCCCTCGAACGCCAAGTTGTTCACACCTGTATGGAGATTCTTTTTTGGGAGTCCCTATAAATTAATAATCTTATAGCTGTGAACAACTCGCTGAAAACGTGTTCCTCTGTGTTTTAAAGCCTGTTCCACGGGCAAAACACATTGTGAATGGATTTTCGACCGCTGCGGTGAACTGCTCACAAAGTCCTCTCGAACCCCGATTTGGCACAATCTCACGCAGAGATTCACGGGTTATTCACACCTCATTCACCAACCGCTAGGGCCGGTAAACAGCGGCGATAATCGTCGTGTAGTCGTAGGAAATGATGCGTCCGCGGCTATTTGCGGTCTTGCCGGTGCTACGGGTGATACCGATCAGCTGGGGCACGCCGCCGGCGACGGAGCCGGCGCCCGAGTAGGTGTTCTGCTTATGTTTGCGGAGGCCGATTTTGACCCCTTGGAGGATGGTGACCTCGACGGAAAGGTTCGTTCCGTTCAGAGAGCCCGTGATATCTGCGCGCTGATCGGTCAACCGGGTCGTGCTGGCAAATTTACCGCCAGAAGGAACATTCAGGCTCTGCGTGAAAATCACCCAGCCCGAGACGAGGCCCGGGACCTTGGTTTCCGTACGATCGGAATCCGTGATCGTTGCGAGATCGACCCCATGCAGAGCCTCGGCGATCGTAGCCGGCTCACGCTTGTCCGTAAACTGGATGACCGCGACATCCAGGCGTCCGGCCCGGGCCATTTGTGGAAGAAGGAGCAAAGAAGCAACGGCGGCGAAAAGAACGGAGGTGCGCATGTGCAAAGGCTTTCCAGAAGGCTGCAATCCATGCAACAGAAAAGCCGTGACCGTCACTGCTGATTCCTGGACCGCCCCCGACGGCACCCTGCTCGGCTACAAAGTCTGGTCGTCGGCCGCACCGTCACGGGGATTGATTGTCGCTTTGCACGGCTTGAGCTGCCGGGAGGATGATTTCATGCCTCTCGCCGAGGCAGCCGCGGCCGGGGGTCTTCGACTCGCCGCATGGAACCTGCGCGGACAAGGCCTGGACCCGCAGGTCCACCGTCGCGGATCCTGGCTCGATCTCGATGGCATCCTGATCGACCTGAAAGCCTTCGTCGACTTAGTTGCCGAACCCGGCGAACCGATTTTCCTCTGCGGCGATAGCATGGGTGCGCTCCTGGCCTTGCAGGCTGCGGTCACGAAACCATGGCCCGGAAAAATTGCCGGCCTGCTGCTCTTCAGCCCCGTCGTCGGCCTGGCCCAGAAAAATCCGGCGTGGTTGAAATCACTCCTGGTTGCCATCTCCCGGCTCGCGCCCAATCTACGGCTGAAGCCGAGCTGGTTCGTGCACGGCAAAAGCACCGCGCCGCAGCTCACGCGGGTTGCCGGGCGGCAGCTTGCCGTGATCACCGCTCCGCATCGCCTGGGCCCCACGACGATCGGCTTCCTCGCCAGCATGGGCGACCTCATCGATGGCGCCACGCCCGCCGCGGAGAAGCTAGAGGTCCCGCTCGCCGTCTTCTCCGCCGGTCACGATACCTTTGTCACGCCGGAGCAAGTACGGGATTTCTTCGCCCACGTCCGATCCACGGACAAGACCCACTTCCATTATCCCGAAAGCTATCACCAGCTCCTCTTCGACCTCGACGCTATGGTCGTGCTGGCGGACGCGATCACGTGGATCGAAGCCCACCTGCCCAGCCGCCCCTGAATCCAATATGGCCGCAAGGCCATTCGTCAAAGGGGAGGGCGAGGCTCCCGCCGAGCCGACTTCTATCCCGGAGGGCAAGTGCCCGAGACCACCCTCTAGCCACAGGCGCACCCCACCGGAAAATCATTCTTCCCGAAGGTTTTTCCTATCTTCCTGCTTTCCTTAGAGCCCTCCGTATTTCTCTGCGCGGGACAGACGCGCATTTCAAGCGTCCCGCCGCGCCGACTTATCCTCTACTCATACATCGCCTTGATCACCGGCGAGTATTTATCCGTCACGACATGCCGCCGCACCTTCAAGGTCGCGGTCAGCTCGTCACCGATCTCGAAGGCCTTCGGCACCGGCCGCCACGCCCCGATCCGCTCGAAGGCCTTGAATCCCGTCTCCCCGCCGACCAGCCGGCGCACCTCGGCGTCGACCAGAGCCTTCGCCTCGGGATTTGCCTCGAGTTCCGCCACGGAATTGACCGCGACGCCCGCCGCGCGAAAGGCGTCGAAATGCGGCACGACGAGCGCGCCGAGGAATTTCTGATCCTGGCCGACGACCATGCACTGGTCGATGAACGTGGACTCGGTGAGCTTGTTCTCGATCGGCAGCGGCTCGACGTTCTCGCCGCTGAGCAGGACGATGGTGTCCTTCGACCGGCCGACGATTTTCAGGCAGTCGTTGAAAGTGACCAGCCCGATATCGCCCGTGTTCAGCCAGCCATCCTTGAGGATGCGCGCGGTGTTCTGCGGATCTTTGTAATAGCCCGCCATGATCTGCGGACCGCGGGCATGGATCTCTCCGCGCAGTCCGCGGCCGCGACCGGGATGATTGATGTTGGGATACAGCACCTCGCTCGTATTCAGGTCCACGATTCGGACCTCTGTCTCGGGAAAAAGTGGGCCGACCGTGCCGATGACCAGGTTCTTCCATGTGCGCACGGCGAGCACCGGTGTGGTCTCGGTGAGGCCGTAGCCTTCCAGCACGGGGATGCCGATGAAGTTGAAGAACTCGTCGACATGCGGCTGGAGAGCGCCGCCGCCGCTGATCGTTCCCCGGAATTCTCCACCCACCACGCCGCGGAGTTTCTTGAGCACGATGCCGTCGAGCAGACGATAGGGAATCGTGAAGATGACGACGTTCGCGAGATGCTGCACGAGCAGGCCGAGTGACTCCGGAAACGAGCGCCCCGTCACGTCGAGCTGCTGGCCGATGAAGAATCGCCGCGCCCGCTTCACCTTCACCGCGCTGCGATAGGCGAGATTGAAAAGGGCACGCTGGACGGGCGAAGCCTTTTCGACGTTGGAAAAAATCTTGTGGTAGAGGTTTTCCCACAGCCGGGGCGCGGAGCACATCACCGTCGGCTTCACGGTGCGGAGGTCTTCCGCGATGTGGCGGATGGTCGTGTAATAGGTCGACACGCCGTTGCTCATCGCGAGCATTTCGAAGACACGCTCGTAGCTGTGCCAGATCGGCAGGATCGAGAGCGCGCGGTCGTCGTCACGCAATTCGAGCGGCAGGTTGCGCAACTGCGAGGCCATGTTCGCGTGCGTGAGCTGCACGCCCTTCGGCGTGCCGGTCGTGCCCGAGGTATAGATCAGCGTGAAAAGATGCTCCGGTCGGATCGTCTCCATCCGGGCCTCCACCCGGCGGTCTCCATTCGCGCGCAGTTCCTTCCCGCGCGCCTCCACGTCGGGCAGGCGCAGGGCGGTTTCGTCGCCGGGGAAGGCGGGATCCATGACGATCACCTGCCGCAGTCCCGACGTCCCGCTGCGCTGCAATTTTCCCAGCGTCGTGGCATTCTCGACGAAGGCCACGCGCGCGTCCGCGTGCTCGAGGATATAGCGGATCTCCGCCTCGGTGATGTCTGTGCCGCGCGGGACATCCGCCGCCCCGCAGAGCAATACCGCGCAGTCGCTGATGATCCACTCCAGCCGGTTGTCGGCGAGCAGTCCGATGTGATCGCGCGATTCCACGCCGAGGTCGATCAGGCCCGTGGCCAGATTCAGCCCGCGCTCGTAAACTTCGCGAAAACTCGTCGGAACGAAACTGCCGTCCTTTTGCCGCGTGGCGAAGGCGACCTTGTCTCCGAAACGTCCCGCCGCCTCACGAAAAAGCTCGGCGATGTTCGGGGGGCTGATGCGATTGGACATTATCTCGTGGGAGGTCGTGGCGAATTTCCCGCCTCGCGGAAAGTGATGCGTGCTTTCGACAGGTCGTATGGTGAGAGCTCCACCGTGACGGCGTCTCCGGGCACGATGCGGATGAAGTGTTTGCGCATCTTCCCGGAAATATGTGCGAGAACGATGTGGTCGTTGGCGAGTTTCACGCGGAACATCGTTCCCGGCAAAACGTCGGTCACCACGCCCTGGCTTACGATCGCTTCCTCTTTCGACATAAGTCCGGCAGATGTATTATGCGGCTGGTTCAAAATCAACCCATCTCACGAGCGTCCCGAGATTGGGCAGTCCCTCCGCATGCCAGGTGGCCGGAGGGTATTGCATCCGCCCGAGTGCGCAGATCCGCGAGGCGCCGAGGCTCGCCACCCGGGTGGCATTTTCCACCGTCGCTGGCCAGATGCCGATCGCGCCCAGCCACGGCCGCGCCGGTTCGAGGCACGAGAAATCCGCCGGGAGCGGTTTCACGAAGACGACGCGATTCAGTGGCGAGGTCGCGAACCACGGATCTTCCTCATAGATGACCGTCCAGTCCGTGGAGCCCTCGCTCTGCCAGATCTGCGTGCGCACATCGCTCGCGGACCGGAAGGCATAGCTGGCGCGCAGGTCCGCGATGGCCGCGTTCCCGCCCATGCCGAGCGGGCGCCGCGGCGTGTGCCGGTTGAACCGCTCCAGCCCTTCCGCCAGGCGCGCGGCATAGGTCCGCGCGAAACCGTCGCCGTTCTCGCGGACATAGATGTCGTGTGGCGAGAGACAGCCCTGTTGATCGTAGAGCGAGACATCGCGCGCGGCATCCTCGACCGAATCTAGACCGGGATCATCGAAGACCATGCCCAGGCTCACCCGATGCCCATGCGCTTGGAATGGAATGCCCGCCGGCACGCGGGAGCGGAAATGCGCGATCGTTTCGTCGCTTCCAAAAACGATGACCGCTCCGGCCTCGCGCAGCCAGGTCTCCGGCAGCGAGGCGGACGTTTCGACCAGCGCCGCGAGCTCGTTCGGCAGCGCCGCGAGAAAGGCGTCGACCTCCGGGAGGCCCTCGGACGGCAGCTTCACCAGATTGCGCGAGCCAAGCAGCAGGCCGCGCATCAGGCTTTGCAGCGCCGCATGCGGAGTATTCCCGCTGACGATATGGAGAATCGTCTCCGGCGGAATCGCCTTCGCGAGATGCGACCCATAGGGCTGGAATTCATCCAGAATCCCGGCATGCCCGAGCTCGAAGCCGATTCCCTCGAGAAGGCCGGAAGCGCTTATGTCGCCCAGCAAAGGAAAGCCGTGCGCCACGGCGGCAAGGGCGTCCGCTCGACTTGCGGTGGAATGAGTGGCCATGGAAAAAAGCGAATACGTCCAGACCAGCATTCAGAGTTTGGTCGCAAGCGGCAACACGGTTCCGAGACATTCATCTTCAGGAGGCCCAGGAAGCTGTCTGAAAAATCGAGACTAAAAGGGATGTTTAAACATGATGCGGATCGAGGCGAGGAACACCCAAGCCCTGGCGGCGGCGCAAAGGCGCGGAGCGCCAATCCCTCAAAAGGTAGGGACGACGCTCCGCGCCGTCCGACTTTAATTCGAGGGCGCTACCGCGTCGCCTCGGGCTTGGTTTAGCCAAATTGTAACTCTTCTCGCGCTCTGCAACTTCGCGGTGGATTCAAAAAATCCGGACGTCAACGGAGTGACGTTGCTTCGCTCGAGCCCGCTCGTTTGCTTCTTTTGCTTAGCGAATTTTTCTCGTCGGATTGTGCTGTGCGAGGAGAGTGCCACGCGACGCGTCTCAAATCTTCAGACAAGCGCCAGGGCGAGTGCCAGGAATGAAGCCGGAGAACAACAGTGATCGGGTCGTTGTTAAGGATAACCTGTTTCGTTTAATGGAAACCTGGTGTCGTTAAGGATGTCATCTCTGGCAATTGATCACGATGCGCAGAGCGGGAGGTGCGGAAATTGTCGGCGAAGCTCATGAGGCCTGCGTTGGATACGTCAGCCATGCCTAAGCTTCGGGTGCTCCGGAGCAAATCCTACCCGCGCATCCTCGCCTCGAGGATCCAGCGCCAGGGCAGGGCGCCATGGCTCAGCATCCAGTCGTTGAACTGGCGCAGCGTCCAGCCTTCCCGACCGCAGAAATGCGCGTGCAACCGCTCGACCTCCAGCCGGCCGAGCAGGTAGCTCATCGGGACTGTGGGTGACGAGGTGTACCAGTTCACGTCCGCCTGCGCGCGGGCCTTCGTGAAGCCGACGCCATCCATCAATACCCGGCAGGCTGCGTCGTAACTGAGCGAGCCGTCGTGCAGGCCGCAATCGATGACGATGCGATACGCGCGCCAGAGCGCGTCGTGGAGCTGCTGGAGGCGGACGAGTGGAAATTTCCCCGCGTCGACGATGCCCTGCTCGACACACATCTTCTCGCACCAGAGCGTCCAGCCTTCGTAAAAAATCGAGTGCGCGAAGAGCCGCCGCAGCTTGCTCGGATGCTGGTTCTGGATCGCGAACTGCAGGTGATGGCCGGGATAGGCCTCGTGCGCGGCGGTCAGCTCGATGCCGAAGTGCTGCCGCATCTCCGCCAGCTTCCGCGCCGGATCGGTCTGCACCAGGCTGAGGTCGTTCACCCAGAAAATACCCACCTGCCGTTTCGAAAAAGCTGGCGGCTGGTGATAGGCCGCCGTGGGAAATTGATGCCGCATGAAAGCAGGCACGGGCAGGACGTCGAGGGATTCCCCTTTCGGCAGGGTGACGAGATCGAGCTCGTCGAGGCGGTTGCGGATGCCGGTCGTGACGTCGCGATAGAGATCGATCAGCGGCCGGTCGGGAGTCCAGTCGAGGGCGGCGTTCTTGAGCGCGGCGTCCGGATCGCGCAGTCCGAGGCGCTTCGCCTCCGTGCGGATGTCGGCCTTCAGTTTCTCGATCAGGGCGAGGCCGTTGGCACGGATCTCCGGCAGCGCCTGGTCGAATCCCAGCCGCTCCCGCATGAGAAACTCGAAGCCCTCGCGACCGACGGAAAAACCGTTCTTCCCGCCCACCGGCTTGCGCTTGATTGCCGCCGCGTAGTCGGTGAGCGCCTTTTGTGCTCCGGAGAGCAACTGCCGGGTGCGGGCCGGGTCGCTCGACACGGCGGAGAGCTCCTCCTCGATGCCGGCGAGAAAGTGGACGCCGCCTTCGCACGAGGCCACGGCCAGCTTCGACCACAGGGGTACGGGTTTGCGCACGCAACTCGCGCCGGCGGCCAGATAGGCCGGCAGTTTGGCGAGCCGGGCCTCGATGGCCGGCAGTGTGCGGCGCAGGGTCTGCGCGTTGCGCACGATCAGGTCGAAGACGGCGTTGACCGCGCCATCGACATGGCGCTGGGGATTCGTGCGCCAGCGCTCGTGCTTTTCCTCGAAGAATCGCTGTGTGCGCAGCATCGCGAGGAAGCCGCGCCGGTCGAGATAGTCGTCGCCGCGGAACTCCGCCTCGGGCAGCGCTTCGATGGCCGCGAGCGTCCGGTTGGTCAGCGCATTCTGCGCGCGATGGGTCTCTGCGGTGTTGTCGCTGAGCCGCGCGTCGTAGCGGCTGAGGCCGAGCGCGCTGGCATCCTCGGGAAATCGCTCGTGCGTCTCCGCGAGCCACTGGTCCGCGAGCTGGCGAAAGGCCTTGGGTGCGGCGCCGGGCTTAATCACGGAGGTCGAGATCGCTCTGGTCATCCGCCTTGGCCATCGCGGCGGCTTCCATTTCGTTGACCAGATCGCGGATGTCCTTCACCTCGGATTGGGAAGGCGGGCGCTCCCCGGCCGCGCTGGAGATGCTGTAGATCGTTTTCAGTTTCGAGAGCAGCAGCGCGACCAGCGGGGTCTGTTTCAGGCGCGGGTTCAGCGTGTCGAGCCGGTCGATGAAATAGCTCATCACGTCCAGCTTTTTCAGGCCCTCGGCCCGCTGCGGCGTGTAGTTGTCCGCCGTGGAATTGACCGCGAGCTGGTAGCCGCGCAGCCAGCCGCCGAAGCTGACCAGGTGGGCCATCTCCTCGTCGTGCAGGTTCATCATCGCCCCTTCGACGTCGGCCTGGGTCTTGATGAGCTCCTCACGGAGCTTCTGCCAATCGCCGCGCTGGCCGAGGTCGATCAGGCTGGCGGCGCGCTTGGTCAGACTGTCGCCGACGCCAAGGGCGCGGGCCTGGCGCAAAAGGGACCGGCCAAGATTCTGGACGCTCTGCGGCCGCTCGTTGATCACGATGACGAAGCCATCCGCGACGATGCTGCCGAAGTGCAGCGCGGTCTGGAAGCGGTTCGGGAAAGTCGCGTCGAGATTGTTCGACTCGACCAGCTTCATCGGGATCGGCTGGAAGCTGTCCAGATCGACCAGGAGCTTTTGGATCGGCGGCGTGGTCGTCTCGTTGACCCCGAGTTCTTCACGCTGGTGGCCCTCGCCGCCCTCGGACAAATCCTGCGCCATGTCATCCGCCGTGGTGTCCTGTGCGACCACGGAGTGAAGACCGAGTACCGCCCCAAGAGAAAAAATCGCCGCCAGTCGAGTGACCATGATCGTTTGGGAGCCTGCCACAGGCGCGGACGAATGTCCAATCGCCGGTCATGCCGGATGGTTTATCCATTTTGAGAGGAGTGACCGGCCACGAAAGCAGGCTTTAATCATTCTGTTTGGGGCTTGGACGACATGGCTGCCTTGTTAGAGTTCGTCTGAAAATCGTCAGAGGGGGCGACGACCTCGAGCCAAAATGGTCCGCGGCTGCGGACTCATCGGTTAGATGGTAGGGCTGGCGCTCCGACGCCGGCCGACTTGTCATCACGAATAGCGCGACTCTACCACACTTGGGCTTCGACTCTTTTCAGATAGGATCTTACCTGAAGGTGTGATGAGCCGACCAACAATGGCCCTGATTTCATACTGGCTGTTGTTCGTCGCTCTACCGAGCGTCGCCTTGTTTCTTCTACTCGGACCGTCGGGGAAAAGCGTAGGAATTGCCTTTGGCGTGTTCATTGCGCTCGTCGTAGTGGGAGAGCGCGGGTTCCGCGGCTGGGCGAAGCTCTGGGCGTCGCGTTGAATCAAAGCCAACTCTGCCGTTACATCGGAAAAATCGGCTTTCGCCGGGGCCGGAACGGCAGGATACTGGGGCATGATCATCGGCGTCCCGAAGGAGATCAAGGAGCAGGAAAACCGCGTCGCCCTGTTACCCTCGGCGGCGTATCAACTCATCAAGCGCGGCCACTCCGTGGTCGTGGAAGCCGGGGCCGGCGTCGGCTCGGGATTCTCTGATGAGGAATATCAGTCGGCGGGTGCGAAGCTCGTCGGCGAACACGCGGCCGTCTTCGCGGAGGCGGATCTCATCGTGAAGGTGAAGGAACCGTTGCCGTCGGAGTACACGCTTCTGCGGCCCGGCCAGCTTCTCTTCACCTACCTGCACCTCGCGGCGAACCGCAAGCTCACCGAGGCGCTGCTCGCCACCGGAGCGACCTGCATTGCTTACGAGACGATCGAGGTGAACCGCCGCCTGCCGCTGCTCGAGCCGATGAGCGAGATCGCCGGGCGCATGTCGATCATTGTCGGCGCGTATTTCCTGACCAAGCACCAGGGTGGCAAGGGCGTGCTGCTCGGTGGCGTCCCCGGCGTGCTCCCGGGGAAGGTCGTGGTCATCGGCGGCGGCTCCGCCGGGGTGAATGCCGCCCGCATGGCCACCGGCCTGGGCGCGGATGTCACCATTCTCGAGGTGGATCTGGAGCGCATGCGCTTCCTCGACATCACCATGCACACCGCCCACACGCTCTATTCCAGCGAGGCGAGCGTGCTGGAGATCCTGCCGACCGTGGACCTCCTCGTCGGCGCGGTCCTCGTGCCCGGCGCGAAGGCGCCGAAGCTGATCAGCCGTGAGATGCTGCGCATGATGAAGCCCGGCAGCGTGCTCGTGGATATCGCGATCGACCAGGGCGGCTGCGTGGAAACCTCGCGTCCCACCACGCACCACGATCCTGTTTTCGTCGAGGAGGGCATCCAGCACTATTGTGTCGCGAACATGCCCGGCGCCTATGCCCGCACGGCCACCCAGGCCCTGACCAATGTGACCTACCGCTATATCGAGACGCTCGCCGATCTCGGCCTCGAGGAGGCCTGCAAGCGCCAGCCCGGCCTGACCCAGGGGATTAACGTCCAAAACGGCCGCCTCACCATCAAGCCAGTGGCGGAAGCGCTCGGGATGGAGTATTCTCCCGCTTCCGTCTGATGCAGCTCTCCGATCTTATCTCCGACATCGGTCGCCGCGCCCGCGTGGCGTCGCGCTCGTTGTCCAATCTCTCGACCGACACGAAAAACGCCGTCCTCCGCGCCATGGCGGACGAACTGCTCGTTCGTGAGCCGGCGATCCTCGAGGCCAACGCCCGCGATGTCGCCGGTGCAAGCGATCACGGCCTCGCCCCTGCGGCGGTCGATCGCCTGCGGCTCACCCCTGCCAGGCTCCGCGCCATGGCCGAGGGCATCCGCCACGTGGCGGATCTGCCCGATCCCGTCAACGAGGTGCTGGATGAGTGGACACGGCCGAACGGCATCCGCATCTCCAAGGTCCGCAAGCCGATCGGCGTGATCGGCATCATTTACGAGTCACGCCCGAACGTGACCAGCGACGCGGCGGTGCTCTGTATCAAGACCGGGAACGCCGTGATCCTGCGTGGCGGCTCCGAGAGCATTCATTCGAATCTCGCCCTCGCCGAGGCCATGCAGGTCGGGGGCTCCCGCGCCGGCTTGCCCGAGGATTCCATCCAGCTCATTCCCGTGACCGATCGCGATGCCGTCCGCATGATGGCGCAGATGGACGATTGCATCGACGTGCTCGTCCCTCGCGGCGGCAAATCGCTGATCGAGGCCGTTGTCTCGAACGCGCGCATGCCCGTGATCAAGCACTACGACGGCGTTTGCCATATCTATGTGGACGCCGCCGCCGATCTTGAGATGGCGGCCAGCATCCTCATCAACGCGAAGTGCCAGCGCCCCGGAGTCTGCAACTCCGCTGAGTGCGTCGTCGTCCACCGCGATGCGGCGGAAGCATTCTTCAAGATCGCCGCCCCGCAACTGGCCGTCCACGGCGTCGAGCTCCGCGCCGACGAGGACTCTTTCTCTCAACTAAAAACTCTCAACTATCCACTGCTCGCCCAAGCGAGCGAAGAAGACTACCGGACCGAGTACCTGGCCCTCATCCTGAGCGTGCGCATTGTGCCCGACCTGGCCGCCGCCGTGGATCACATCGAGCGTTATGGCTCGCACCACAGCGACGCGATCGTCACCAGGGACGCGGTCGCCGCCGAGCGATTCCTCAACGAGGTCGACTCCGCCACCGTCTATTGGAACGCCTCGACGCGCTTCACCGATGGAGCCGAGTTTGGCTTCGGCGCCGAGATCGGGATCAGCACGGACAAGCTGCACGCGCGCGGCCCGATGGCCCTGCCCGAGCTGACGACCTACCGCTATTTCATCCGTGGCGAGGGCCAGATTCGCGAATGAGCTCCGCCCGCCAGGTTTTTTATGAAGGCCGCGTGCAGGGCGTCGGCTTCCGTTACACGGTCAAGACGCTCGCCCACGGGTTCGACGTCACCGGCTGGGTGCGGAATCTCGCGGATGGCCGCGTCGAGCTGCAGGCCGCGGGCGACAAGGAGGAGGTCGAGGGTTTCCTGACTGCCATCCGCGAAAGCGTGCTTGCGGGCCACATTCAGAGAGAGGATGTTTCCACCATCCCGCCGCTGCAAGGCGTGCGCGGATTCACCATCACCGGTTGAACAGATGCCAGTCGCGGTTTCCCTCAAAAATATCACCCGCATTTATCCCGTGCCGCTCCGGCGCGAAAAACTCGTCGCCGTCCGTGACCTCTCGCTCGAGGTGCAGGAAGGCGAAGTCTACGGCCTGCTCGGTCCGAACGGCTCCGGCAAAAGCACGACGCTGAAAATGCTGCTCGGCCTCGTCACCCCGACGTCGGGCACCGCGGAGGTTTTCGGCCACGACAGCCGCGCCTTCGCCGCCCGCAGCGAGGTCGGCTTCCTGCCCGAGAATCCGTATTTCTATAAATTTCTCACCGCCGAGGAGACCCTGCGCTTCTACGGCAAGCTTTGCGGCCTGCGCGGCGCGAAGCTGGAGAGCCGTATTACCGAGCTGCTCGCGCTCGTCGGTCTGGAGGACGCGCGCCATCGCCGCGTCGGCAGTTACTCGAAAGGCATGCTCCAGCGCATCGGCCTCGCCCAGGCGATCGTGCAGGATCCACGCCTCGTCATCCTCGACGAGCCGACTGCGGGCGTCGATCCCTCGGGCTCCCGGCAGATTCGCGACCTCATCCTCGGCCTCAAGGAGCGCGGCATGACCGTGCTGCTCACCTCGCATCTGCTCGAGCAGGTACAGGAGGTCTGTGACCGTGTCGGCATCATGGCCCGTGGGCGGCTCCTTCGCGAAGGCTCCCTGGAAAAACTCGTCTCGGTCGACAACCAGACCCAGTTCGTCGTCGAGAATGCGTCGCCGCAACTCGCTGCCGAAATCGAAGCGCTCGTCGCGAAATCCGGAGCCCATCTCGTCGCGACGAACCGCCCGCAGCGTTCGCTCGAGAAGGTTTTCCTGGAAGTCACCAGCGAAGCCTCGAAGTGAGCTTCTTCATCACCGGCACCGATACCGAGGTCGGAAAAACTTTTTTCTCCGCGCTGCTCATTCGCTCGCTGCGGAGTGCCGGCATCGATGCGGTCGGCTTCAAGCCCATCGCCTGCGGAGGCTGGGAGGATGTGGACGCGCTGGTCGACGCCGGCGGCCACACCGAGACCCGCGAGGCGGTCTGCCCGGCTCACTTTTCCATGCCGGCATCGCCGCTGACCGCCGCCTGGGCGGAGGAAACGACGATCGATCCCGAAAAAATCCTCGCCGCTTACCGGGAAATCTCGGCGCGGCATGAGATGGTCATCGTCGAGGGCGTCGGAGGCTGGCTGGTCCCCATTACCGCCGATTATTCCGTCGCCGACTTCGCCGCGCAGCTCGCGCTGCCCGTGCTCGTGGTCGTGAAAAATCGCCTCGGTGCCATCAATCACACCCGGTTGACTCTCGAAAGCATCGGGCGTCGCGGGCTCGATTGCGTGGGCCTGGTCTTGAACCATGTCGATGCACCGAGTGACCCGGCGATGCATTCGAATCGCGCGACCTTTGAGATGCTGCCGGACGTCCGCGTGATTTGTGAGCTCGTTCGCGGCCAGTCTTCGCTGCATGTCCCGTCGATGGGCCTGCCGGGCGTGATTCTGTGATTTGTGAGCGTGGCGGATGTGCTATGTTCACCGGACCATGAATCGCTGGCCCGCCCTCCTGCTCGCCCTCCTTTTCACCGGCTGCTCCGCGCTGCCTGAGCAAGGTCCGGTCAACAAGCACCTCCGCGGGACGCTGACCTTCCGCGAGATGACCGCGCTCCCGACGACCGCCACCGCCCATGTCATGATCATCCCCGCGCAGGGAGATACGAAGCCGGTGGCCGAGGGAGACTTCCCGGCGAAAACCGGTACCACCATTCCTTTCGATCTCAAATTCTCCGAGGAGAAAGTGGCGGGTGGCGGAGAATACCTCGTCGTCGCTCAGGTCATCGACCACGACAAGATGTGGTTCTCCAATCTGAGCGCGCCGCTCCGCATCAGCTTCCTGGCCGAACCAGGCGACGTGACCATCGAGCTCCGCCCCGAGAAACACTAAGGGCGCACCCCCTCGTTTAGATGTTAGGGATGGTCCCGCGGCTGCGGGACCGCCGTCCGACACGTCCTAACGGATAGCGCGAGCATGAGCTCAGACAAATCCCGGAAACTAACCACGGACCACACTGATCACACGGATGGGGAGGCTCTTCGCTTCCGTTTCCCGCCTTCCTGAGAGCCTTTTCAGCCCAGGCCCGGGCAGCGAAGTCAACAGGCTCGGGCCGGCAACGATTTGTTTGCAATCAGGGCAGACCAGCCACAAGTTTTGTCCGGTAATATTTCCCTATGAATATTCGACCACTCGTCGCGATTCTTTCCTCTCTTGTCGGATCGGTAGCGCCTGTGGCGACCGCCTCCATCAACGTCCAGATCGTCAATAATTCGGGCGTTCCCTCGAACAGCCTCTATGTTCTCGTCTCGGGCGATAGCGCCAATGTGAGTGGAATCACGGCCGGCACTCCAACCCTGCTGAGCAATATCGCGTCACAGACGTTTGGCCTGACCGCGATTTCCTCCGGGCGCATTTATTTTTCCTATAATAATTCCGTGACCGCGACGGAACCGCCCACTTCGCCGACGCGCTACGACAAGGTCGAGTT
>Ga0310811_10000757_pt1 | contig 41406 bp, 38 predicted proteins | sample YCmetagenome_FD_207642 | JGI IMG/M metagenome (GOLD analysis project Ga0310811, IMG submission 207642) | Soil microbial communities from experimental microcosm in Duke University, North Carolina, United States - YC | ecosystem: Engineered > Artificial ecosystem > Soil microcosm > Unclassified ...
TCTTCAACGATGTCAGCATGGCGCGCGAGCAGGACGAAGTGGCGGCCGGTCTGATTCATGCCGCCGACAGCGGCAACGCCGCGGCTTATCTGCAGGGCCTGGCGCCGCCGGAGCATGATTATGGCCAGCTGCGCGCGGCACTGGCTCGCTATAGCGCCATTGCCGCGCATGGCGGCTGGCCGATGGTGGCCGCCGAAAGCCGGCCTTCCCAGCAGAATATCGCCCAGCTCAAGGCCCGCTTGCAGGTGGAAGGTTATCTTTCGCCCGATCCTGCCGCGCCCTCCGCGATCGCGGCGGCCCTCAAGGCCTATCAAACCGGCAGCAGCATCACGGCCGATGGACGGTTGAACGAGCGCACCGTCGCGATGCTCAACGTGCCGGCGGCGGCCCGTGCCCAGCAGATCGCGGCCAACATGGAGCGGCTGCGGTGGATGCCGCACGCTCTGGGCGCCCGGTATATCCTGGTCAATGTGCCGGATGCTTCCCTGGTGCTGATGGAATCCGGCCAGCCGGTCCTGACATCCCGCGTGGTGGTGGGCGCTCCCGACAAGCAGACGCCGATCCTTGCCGCCAAAGCCGTGGCCGTCACCATCAATCCGGCCTGGCATGTGCCCAAATCCATTGTCGCCAAGGAGATCCAGCCCAAGCTGGACCAGGATTCGGACTATCTCGAATCCAAGCATATGGAAATGGAAAATGGCGAGGTGGTACAACTTCCTGGGCCCGACAATGCTTTGGGCTCGGCCAAGTTCGAGATGCCGAATGTCTTCAACGTCTATCTGCATGACACGCCCTCCAAGCACGCCTTTCTGTCGGATGAGCGCGCCCTCAGCCATGGCTGCGTCCGCGTCGAGCAGATCAAGCCGCTGGTCGAGCGTGTGCTGGGCATGTCGGACGATGAGCTGGAGCAGGCGATCGCTGGCGGCAAGACCGAGGCGCGGCGTCTGGACCAGCCGATCCCGGTCTATATCCAGTACTTCACCGTCATCGCCCAGGAAAACGGACGGACCGTCTTTCACGAGGATATCTATGGCCGCGATGCGCGCATGATCGGCGTGATGTTCCCTGGCCAGGCCCCCAGGCAGCTCGCCGACAGCGGAAGCGACCATACCAACCGCTGATTGCCGCAGGTTGAACCATTCCGCCCGTCACGGCAGGATGGACGCAAAACAAGGCGGGCAGGGCAATCGTGATTACAGACGCGCGCGAAGCGGTGGTGCTTCGCCAGATTCGCTGGCGCATTCTGCCGCTTTTGTTCGCCGGCTATTTCGCGGCCTATATCGACCGGGTCAATGTCGGTTTCGCCGCCCTGACCATGAACCAGGCGCTGGGTCTTTCGGCCGCGGAATATGGTCTGGGAGGGGGCCTGTTTTTCGCCGGCTATGTCGCCTTCGGCGTGCCCAGCAATCTGGTGCTGGCGCGGCTGGGGGCGCGCCGATGGCTTCCCCTCATCATGGTGTGCTGGGCGCTGGCGTCCCTTTTGAATGCCTGGGCCACCGGGCCTGCCAGTTTCTATGCCATCCGCCTGGTCCTGGGCGTGGCCGAGGCCGGACTTTATCCCGGCTTGCTGTATGTTTTGACGGAGTGGCTGCCCGGACGCTATCGCGTGCGCATGATCACGCTTCTGGTGCTGTCCACGCCCTTCTCGATCATGCTGGGCTCCCTGATCTCCCAGCCCATCTTGCGCATGGACGGGATGGGCGGCCTGGCCGGCTGGCAATGGCTGTTCGTGCTGCAGGCGCTTCCCACCATCGCCCTGGCGCTGATCTTCTTCATCGCCATGCCGGACAGTCCCGCCACGGCACCTTGGCTGACACCTGCGAACCGGCAATGGCTGGTGGAACAGCTGGCGCACGAACGTAGCAAGCGTGAACAGGTCGGCCGCTTCAGCGTGCGTGATGCGCTGACCAATCCCACGGTCTGGCTGATCGCGCTTGCCGGCATCGGCATCAACTTCGCCGCCTATGGCCTGATCCTGTTCCTGCCGCAGATGATCCACGCCCTGGGCGTCTCCACCGCGCTGACGCCGCTGGTCAATGCCATTCCCTTCGCGGTCGCGGTCGTGGTGATGGTGCCGTGGTCCATCCATTCCGACAAAAGCCTGGAGCGCAACTGGCATGCCGCCATTCCCGCCGCGATGGCGGGCCTGGCGCTGATTGCCTGTCCCTTCCTGAAAAATCCCGTGCTGGCGCTGGCGGCGCTCAGCCTCGGCATCACCGGCATCTTCTGTTATGTCTCGATTTTCTGGGCGGTGCCTTCGGCCATGCTGACGGGCGCGGCCGCGGCGGCGGGCCTTGCCCTCATCAATGCGGTGGCCAATCTCGGCAGCTTTGCCGGCCCATATGCGTTGGGCTGGGTGAAGGACATGACCGGCAGTTTTTCGATCGGCATTGTGGCGCTGGGATTGGGGCCGCTTGCTGCGGCGGTGATCGCCGCCTCCTTGCGCGCCGCCACGCGCTTTGAAAAGGCGGGCACCACATGATCCCGCTTTCGATCCTGGACCTCACGCCCATCCGCCAGGGTGGCAACATCGCCGACACGTTTCGGGAAACGGTGGCGTTGGCGCAGGCCGCCGAACGGCTGGGTTTTCATCGTTATTGGCTGGTCGAGCATCACAACACCCCGTCGGTGGCCGGCGCCGCCACTGCGGTGCTGATGGCCCATGTCGCCGCGCAGACCAGCACCATCCGCATCGGCGCCGGCGGCATCATGCTGCCCAACCATGCGCCGCTGATGGTGGCCGAACAGTTCGGCACCCTGGCGGCGCTTTATCCGGGCCGGATCGATCTGGGGCTGGGCCGAGGCATCAACAGCGATCCGGAGACCTTGAAGGCGCTGCGGCGCCAGCCCAATGACATGGCGGAATTTCCCCATGACGTGGAAGAGCTGCTGAACTTTCTCAAGCCTTCGCTCCCGGGTCAAAAAGTGCGCGCCATTCCCGGCGAGGGCACCGACATTCCCGTCTGGATCCTGGGCTCAAGCCTTGGGGGCGCCGATCTGGCGGCGCGTCTGGGCCTGCCTTTCGCCTATGCCTCCCATTTCGCGCCGGACCAGATCGATGTGGCCCTGGCGGCCTATCGCGGCCGCTTCAAACCGTCCGCCCATCTGCAGAAGCCGCAGGTGATGCTGTCCCTCACCGTGACGGCCGCCGAAACGGACGAGGAAGCGCGCTATCTCTTTTCCAGCGCGCAGGCGGCGACCGACGCACCCTTGCCGCCGCCGGTCCGCGATTTTGAAAAAAAGCTTGATCCCAAGCGGCTTGCCCTGATCCAGAATCTGTTCCGCCACGCCGTGGTGGGTGGGCCTGCCACCGTCGCCAAGGGCATGGCCGATTTCATCGCCCGCTACCGGCCAGACGAAGTGATCGCGGTGACCCAGCTGTTCGCCCCGGCGGCGCGCGCCAAGTCCTTCGAGATTCTCAGCGCTGCCTTGGCATAGTGCGCGGGGCCGGCGCCGGGGCCTGTGGGCTCATATTCATGGGTGGCTGCGGCGGCGGGGTGATCGCGATGCTGCCGGCCTGCATGTCCGCAAAGGGCGGGGGCGTGCCATAGGGGTCATAGCTTTCGGTGCTGATGAATTGCGGCTTGACCGCAATGACGCCGGCCGGGTCGTTTGCATAGGGCTGGTTGTCGGGGTTGCCGTTGGAGCCGGCGGCGCAGGCGCTGAGGGCGCAGGCGGCCAGGAGTGCGGCGGTCATGGAAAATCGCATCTGATCCATCCTTGAATCCAATGGGTAAAGCATGACATGGGCCCAATGGTTCCGGCTACCCTTGTGGCCCCATCTCCTTGCGGCTTTAATGTGAAAAAACGGCAGGGGGATTTGATGAAACGTCTTGTTCTAGCGCTGGCTTTAGCCGCGTCGCCCATATCGCTTGCAGGTCCTTCGGCGGCCCAGACCCCGGCGCCGACGCAAGCCAGGCCGCCCGGCCCGGCCCCTGACTACAATCCTGGCGGTCTGCCACGGGTGCCCACTTACGGCACCGTGGAGGGGCAGCCGATTGACGCGCGCGTGCCGGAGAAGAAGGCCGATACCCGCCAGTTCCCCGAACAGACCCGCGCGCCCTATCACCATCCCACCGATTTCAAGATGACGGTGCTCACCAACCAGCTTCATGCCGCCTGGGCCAGCGCGCTGCTGCCGGACGGCAAGCTGCTGGTGACGGAGCGGTTGCCGGGCGCCTTCCGCATTGTCGGCAACGGCAGCCTGTCGGAGCCCTTGAAAGGCCTGGACGGGCTGCATGTTTCGACGCCGATGACGGGTCTGTTGGATGTGGTGCTGGATCCGGATTTTGCCCGCAACCACACCATCTACTTCACCTACTTCGAATATCTGGACAAGACCGTCTTCAATACCGCCGTCGCGCGCGCCGTGCTGGACGAGCAGGCGGGCGCCATCCGCGACGTGAAGGTGCTGCTCAAGACCTTGCCCTTCTCGCCCAATGACCAGACGCTGGCGGCGGGCACCAAGACCGGTGGGCGCATCGCCGTCGGCGCCGACGGCTTTCTCTATGTCACCATCGGCGACCGCGACAATGCCGGCACCAGGCCCTGGCCGGTGGCGCAATATCTGGACACCCATCTGGGCAAGGTGCTGCGCATCACCAAGGATGGAAAGCCCGCGCCGGGCAATCCCTATATCGGCCGTCCCGGTGCGCTGCCGGAAATCTGGGCCATCGGTCTGCGCAGTCCGGAAGGTCTGGCTTTTGCGCCCGACGGCAAACTCTATGAAGTCGAGCATGGTCCGCGCGGCGGCGATGAGTTCAATCTGATCAAGAAAGGCGCCAATTACGGCTGGCCCATCATCACCCACGGCATCGACTATCCGGGCAAGCCGATTGGCGAGGATAAGGTCGTCATGCAGGGCATGGAGCAGCCGGTCTATTACTGGTCGCCCTCCACCGCGCCGGGCGGGCTCGCCTTCTACAAAGGCAAATCCCAGGCCTGGGCGAACAGCGTCTTTGTCGGCATGCTCAATGGCCACATGCTGGACCGCTTCAAGCTGGTGAACGGCAAGGTGGTGGACGAGGAAGCGCTGCTCACCGACCTGCATGCCCGTATCCGGGATGTGCGCATGGGCTCGGACGGCGCGGTCTATGTGGTCACCGACTCCGGCGGCACGGCCATCACCGAAGTGACGCCGGCCACCGGCCAGCTGATCAAGCTGGAGCCGGAACGGTAATCATCCTCTCCCACAAGGGGAGAGGAGAGGTTGATGATCACACTGGCCGCCGCCTTGCCGGCGCGGGTTCGCCGCCGCCGGGCAGCCGGAAGGCGATGAACTCCGAGGAAAAGCCGCGGCCTCCGATGGCGAGCACGATGTATTGCCGTCCGCCCGCCATATAAGTCATGGGCGAGCCGGACTGTTCGGCCGGCATGAACACCGCGCCTTTTTCCTCGCCGGTGGCCTTGTCATAGGCGCGCAGCCGCGCACCCTTGCGCCCGGTCTCGTCGGTATAGGTCATGGGATCGCCGCAGATCACCAGCGATTTGGTGGTCAGGGGCGCGATCTTGCCGATCATGCCGGTGCGCGGAATTTTTATGCCCTTCAGTGCCGGATTGTTGCGGATCGCGTCTGGTGTCTCGCCATGGGCCACCTGCCACTTCTGGGTGCCGCTGGAAAGATCGGTGGCGGTGATGCGCCCGTAAGGCGGCTTGATCAGCGGCAGGCCATCCACCGTCAGGTCGCCGATGCGCATGCCGTTCGGTGACGGCAGATTGGCGTGGACATAGTCGAACTCCCCGTGGCTGTGGTCCGGATTGGGGATGATGCCGCCGACGGTAAGCGGATTGGTCTGGGAATAGGTGTAGACCGTGAAGCTCGCCGGATCGTAGGAGCCGCCCGGCCAGTTGATGCCGCCGATATAGCCGGGCAGGTTGATGACGCCGAAGGGACCTTCCTTTTTTTCCATGATCGGCGCGGTATAGAGCGGGCCCAGCTTGTAGCGGCTGGCGACCTCTAGCGCCTTCTGGTGCAGCTCCAGCGTGAAATCGATCAGGTCGTCCTTGGTCACGCCCTGGCGGTCCACCGCCGGCGGCTTGGTGGGGAAGGGCTGGGTCGGCGAATACCATTCGCCCGGCACATCGCCCGGGATCACTTTCTTCTCCACGATCGGCCAGATCGGCTCGCCGGTCTCGCGGTTCAGCACATAAAGGAAGCTCTGCTTGGTGGGCTGGACCAGCGCCTTCACCGTCTTTCCGTTGTGGGGCACGTCGCACAGGATGGCGGCGGCGCAGACGTCATAGTCCCATAATCCGTGATGAATGAGCTGATAGTGCCACTTGCGCTTGCCGGTGAGGATGTCCACCGCCACGATGCTTTCGCTGAACAGGCTGTTGCCCGGATGGTACATGCCCATCTGGTCGCCGGTGGGCAGCTCAATGCCGAGATAGGCCAGGCCCAGCTCTTCGTCCGCGGAAATCTGCGCCCAGTCGCCGGCATTGCCGGCTGCTTCCGCGCTGCCGGGCTTGAGCCAGGTGTCGTAACCGAACTCGCCCTTGATCGGGATGTTGTGGAAGATCCAGAGGCGCTTGCCGCTCTTGACGTCGAAGCCGCGGACATAGCCCTTGGCGTTGCTCTTGACCTTGGGCGTGTTGCCGGCGGTGTGGGCGGCGCCGATGATCACCACCCCCTTGGCGATGGTGGGCGCGGAATGCAGCCCGATATCGGCGGTATCGAGATCGAAATTCTGGTCGTCCTCGAGCTTGAGGTCCACCATGCCGCCGGTGCCGAAATTGGGGTCGGGCAGGCCGGTCTTGGCATCCAGCGACACCAGCTGATAGCCGATGGTGACGTAGAGAATGCGTTCCTGGTCGCCCTGGCTCCAATAACCGACGCCGCGTCCTGAAAGTTGTCGCGGCGCGTTGCGGGCGCGGGCGCCTTCATCCGGCGTCTTGTGCAGCCACAGGACCTCGCCGGTGGCGGCATCCAGGCAGACCACATCGCGGCGTGAGCCTGCGGTGGCGTACATACGCCCCTTTATCACCAGCGGCGTGCATTGCAGGATGAATTCCGGGTGGGTGCCCAGATTGTCGGTCTTGAACTGCCAGGCCACCTCTAGCTGGTTGAAGTTGGCGGCATTGATCTGGTCCAGCGCCTTGTAGCGCCAATAGTTCAGATTGCCGCCATAGACCGGCCAGTCGGTATCGGCCGGCTGGGACAGCGAAACACTTTGCGCGCGGGCAGGCGCGGCGGCGACGGCCAGGCCGGCTGCCGTGGTGGTAAGCATCAAACGTCGTGTGAGCGCACGCATCGCGAAAGATCCTGTCAGGAGTTGGCATGCATTCGCGCCAACGCCCCAAGCGCTTTCGCAAAGCGGGCGGACACTAGCGCAAGGAGCGCCGTTCACAAAAGAATTTGACGGATTTTTAGCGCCGCAATTCCGGTGGCAAGTACGGCGGCGGCGTGGCGACCGGCGCATAATTCCACGGCACCGGCGGGAGGGGCTGCTGCGGCTGTTCGCGCCGCTGATCGAGCCGCTGGGTCAGGGTATTGAGTCCCTGGACGGGACTGATGACAGGGAAGGGCACGCGCGGCCCATTGGCGCATTGCTGCGCCGGCGGGCAGACGCCCTGCGCTGCGGCTGGAGCAGTCAGGAAGGCTGCGCTCGCCAAAATCAACGCCGCTGGAATGTGGATCGGTTTCATACTCTCCAAAACGCTCTTCGCCGCCTCTGGTGCCTTTACCGTTCCGTGAAGTGGAACTGGGCCCCGCTGCGGATGCCGGCCGGCCAGCGCGAGGTCACGGTCTTCAGCCGGGTATAGAAATGTATCCCTTCCGGACCATAGACGCCATGTGAGCCGAAAATCGAGGATTTCCAGCCGCCGAAGCTATGAAAGCCCACCGGCACCGGGATCGGCACATTGATCCCCACCATGCCGACCTGAATCCTGTCGGAAAAGTCACGCGCGGCATCGCCGTCGCGGGTGAAAAGCGCGGTGCCGTTGGCGAAGGGATTGGCGTTGATCAGGCCAACCGCGTCTTCATAGCTCTGGCTTCGCACCACCGAGAGCACGGGACCGAAGATCTCGTCCTTGTAGACACGCATCGCCGGCGTGACGCGATCCAGCAAGGTGCCGCCCAGCCAGAAGCCATTCTCATAGCCCTGCAGCTTGAGGCCGCGGCCATCCACCACCAGCTCCGCGCCTTCGGCGACGCCGGCGTCAATATAAGACGCCACCTTGTCGCGATGAACTGCCGTCACCAAGGGGCCCATCTCGGCGCCGGCATCGGTGGACGGGCCGATCTTCAGCGCCTGCACCCGCGGCTTCAATCTGGCGATTAGGGCATCGGCGGTCTTCTCGCCCACCGGCACCGCGACAGACACAGCCATGCAGCGCTCGCCCGCCGAGCCATAGCCCGCGCCCATCAGGGCATCGGCGGCCTGGTCGAGATCGGCGTCCGGCATCACCACCAGATGGTTCTTGGCGCCGCCCAGCGCCTGTACCCGCTTTCCGGCAGCGCAGCCGCGCGCATACACATATTGCGCGATGGGCGTTGAGCCCACGAAGCTGACGGCGGCGATGTGCGGGTGATCCAGGATCGCATCCACCGCCTGTTCTCCGCCATGCACCACATTCAGCACGCCCTCCGGCAGGCCGGCCTGGTGCCACAGCTCATGCAGCAGATTGGCGGGGGAAGGATCGCGCTCCGACGGCTTCAGGATGAAGGCGTTGCCGGTAGCCAGCGCCATGGGACTCATCCAGAGCGGCACCATCACCGGAAAATTGAAGGGCGTGATGCCGGCCACCACGCCCAGCGGCTGGCGCATGTCATGGGAATCGATGCCGGTGGAGACCTGGGCGCTGAAGCTGCCTTTGAGCAGATGGGGGATGCCACAGGCGAATTCCACCACTTCCTGCCCCCGCGCCACTTCGCCCAGGGCGTCGGCATGGGTCTTGCCATGCTCGGCGCTGATGGCGCGCGCCAGCTCTTCCTTGCGCGCCTCCAGGAGGCGGCGCATTTCGTACATGACCTTGGCGCGTCTGGCGGGCGGGGTGGCCGCCCAGGCGGGAAAGGCATTGCGCGCCACCGTCACCGCAGCGTCAACTTCCGCCGCGCTGCCGCTGGCGACATGCGCGCTTACCTCGCCGGTGGCCGGGTTGAAGACCGGCGTATGGTTCGCGCCGGTAACGGCCTTGCCGCCAATAATATGACCGATATCTTTCACGCGCTCATCTTTAGCGCCTGTCACGAATTTTTCAAACGCACGGTTACTCTCCGACTATAAGCGCGCCAAAGCGGTCATGCCTCGGTCGTCGCGCGGCCGATTTTCCCCTAGCGCACTTCACCGGGAAAGGTGTGCGCGTTCTTGTCGAAGTGCAGCCGCACCTTGCCCTTCAGCTCCACCACGCCGGTATCGGAATGATAGATGGCCTCATCGGCTGTCAGCAGCCGTCCATCCAGCGTGACGTCGAAGTTTCTGGAATGAACGGCGTTGCCCACACGCTGCAGATCCCGGCCGTGAATGGTGGCGTCCTTCGCCGATGCCGGCGCGCACAGGCAAACGGCGGCAAGCGCCGTGCCCAGAATGGCTTTCACTGAATGGCTCCTCTTGCTGTCTCCTCACCGGAAGACATGGGAGGCTGGGGCGCCTCATCAAGAGCTCGCGGCTGTGTCAGCGCCGACTGTGGCTCGTTTCGCACAACCGGCGCCTGGCGCGTCACGGGCAGCAGCACATCAGCCTGGTTCAGCGCTGTCGCCACCGCCTCTTGCGCCGCCCACAGCACCTTCCAGTAATCCATGCTGCGGGCATGGCAGCGCGCCTTGAAGATGACCGTGAATTCCTGGATCTCGAAGGCGATGGCAGAAGGCGGGGGCTCCTTCATCACGCCGTCGATGGCGCCCAGCGCGCCCACGATCACGTCTCGCGCCTTGTCCAGGTCGTTGGCGCGGTCCACCGGCACCAGGAAGGTCACCCGGCGCAGCCGCTCGCGAGTGTAGTTGACGACAACCGCGCCGAAGATGGCGGAATTGGGGATCGAGATATAAACACCGTCGCGGGTGATGATCAGGGTGGTGAAGAGACCGATCTCGCGCACGGTCCCCTGCTTGCCGCCGGCCACCTCGACAAAATGACCGACGCGGAATGGCCGCAGCACCAGAAGCATCACCCCGGACGCCACATTCGACAGTGTGCCCTGCAGCGCCAGACCGATGGCCAGGCCCGCCGCACCCAATACCGCGATCAGCGACGTGGTCTGGACCCCGAACTGCTGCACCACCAGCAGCAGGGTGAGAATAAGGATGGCGTAGCGCGTCAGCGAGCTGATCAGGGGCTTGAGCGTCAGGTCCATGGGGACCTTGGCCAGCGCCACATCCAGGCCGCGCTTGGCATAGGTCGCCGCCATCCAGCCGATCACCAGGATGACGATACCCACCACCAGGTTAAGGCCTCCGTTCACCACCAGAAGCTGGATCTGGGCGACCAGCGACGGGGTCGGCTGGGTCACGGCGGCGTGGGCAGCGGCGGGAAGAGCGGGCGCGGGCACGGAAGGTTTTTCCCTGAGTTCCAAGGGGAAACGCATAAGTCATGGGGATGGTGGCCGCGGGCGGGGCAGCCGCCACTTGCCGATTCGCCCGGAATCCGGCCAGTGTGCTCACGAATTGTGCAGACCCGCCAAACCAACTCAGGGTCGGTCTGCACAAAAAGGGGGCAAAAACCGTGATCAATAGTGCCGATACCGCCTGGATGCTGACCGCTACCGCGCTGGTCCTGCTGATGACCCTGCCGGCCCTGGCGCTGTTCTATGGCGGCCTGGTCCAGGCCAAGAACATCCTGTCGGTGTTGGTGCAGTGCACCGCGGTGGCCGCCCTCTGTTCGGTGCTGTGGTTCGCAGTTGGCTATTCGCTGACCTATAGCGGCGACGGCGACTTCTTGGGCAATGGCGCCGCCTTCTTCCTGAACGGCATCGCCCGCGACGCCGCCCATCCCGGCATCCACATCCCCGAAAGCGTCTTTGTGATGTACCAGATGACCTTTGCGGTCATCACGCCGGCCCTGATCATCGGCGCCTATGTCGAGCGCATCCGCTTCGCCGCCGTGCTGTTCATCTCCGCGTTGTGGCTGCTGATCGTCTATGCGCCGGTGGCCCACTGGGTGTGGGGCGGCGGCTTCCTGTTCAAGCGCGGCATCATGGATTTCGCCGGCGGCATCGTGGTGCATGTCACGGCCGGTGTTTCGGCGCTGGTGCTGGCCTGGATGATCCGGCCGCGGCAGGACTTTCCCCACGGCATCCGCCCACCCCATGCGCCCTGGATGGTGATGGTCGGGGCCTCGATGCTGTGGGTGGGCTGGTTCGGCTTCAATGCGGGCAGCGCGCTGTCAGCGGGCGCCGATGCCGGCATGGCGATGCTGGCCACCCATCTGTCGGCCGCCAGCGCCACCCTGGTATGGATGGCGATCGAATGGATCAAGTTCGGCAAGCCTTCGCTGGTGGGCGCGGTCACCGGCACCATCGCCGGCCTTGCCACCATCACCCCCGCCGCTGGCGTGGCGGGGCCGCTTGGCGCGGTGCTGCTGGGCGCGGTCGCGTCCTGCGTCTGTTATCTAGCCGTCTGGCTGGTCAAGCGCGTGATGGGCGTGGACGATGCGCTGGACGTTCTGGGCGTGCATGGCGTGGGCGGCGCGCTGGGCACGCTGTGCGTGCCGGCGGTGGCGCTGATCGGTTCGGGCGTGGGCCATCTCAACCATGCGCCGGGCGAGCAGTTTGGCGTACAGGCGCTGGGTGTGGTGATCGCGGCCGTCTTCTCGGCGGTAGCGACCTTCCTCATCACCAAGCTCGCCGACATAATGGTCGGCCTCAGGGTGGACCGCGAGCATGAAACGCAAGGCCTGGATTTCGCCAGCCATGGCGAGACCGGCTATCATATCAATCGCTGATCTTCGGAAAGGCCAAGGAATGGAAAGGACCGGTCTATGAAACTCGTCGTCGCCATCATTCAGCCGCATCGCCTGGACGGCGTGCGCCAGGCGCTTACCGAAATCGGCATCAATGGCATGACGGTCACGGAAGTGCGCGGCTATGGCCGCCAGAAGGGCCATACCGAAATCTACCGTGGTGCGGAATACACCATCTCCTTCCTTCCCAAGCTGAAGCTGGAAGTGGCGCTTCCCGCCGATCGTGTTGACGATGCTATCGGGGCTATTACCCGCTCGGCGCGCACCGGCAAGATCGGCGACGGCAAGATTTTCGTGCTGGATCTGGAATCTGCCCTGCGGGTGCGGACCGGCGAGACCGGCGACGCCGCTCTCTAACAGCGCGGGCCTTTTGCGTCCCTACGCTGCCGCTAGGGACGGGTTCGTCGCGAGATCGCTCATGGGCTAGGTGCCCACATCGCTCCTCGCTCCCGCCCAGGCCACAAAATTCCCCGCGCTGTACTTGCCCTTGTGCGGGGCATGTGGAATCCATCGCCCGATGACCACAGGCCCCCAAAAGCCCCGCAGCCACCAGGAGGTGCTGGATGGCTTGGCCGCCAAGGGCCGGCTGCGCGCGCTGAAAGGCCGGCGTGGGCTGGACTTCACCTCCAACGATTATCTGGCGCTGGCGGAAAGCGACGCCTTGCGCGCTGCCGCAAGCGAAGCGCTGGCGCGCGGCGTGCCGCTGGGAGCAGGAGGCTCGCGCCTCTTGCGCGGCAATCATCCCGAGCATGAGGCGCTGGAAGAGGAAGCCGCCAGCTTCTTCGGCCATGAGACGGCGCTCTATTTCCCCGCTGGCTTTGCCGCAAATGCCGCCATTACCGCCACCTTGCCGCGAGAGGGCGATCTGATTGTTTACGACTCCCTGATCCATGCCAGCATCCGCGCCGGTCTCGAGCCTTCGCGCATCGCCGCCATTCCGGCGCCGCACAATGACGTGGACGCGATGGAGGCCATCATCAAGGGCTGGCGCGCCGGCGGCGGAAAAGGCCGTGTCTGGATTGCCGTCGAGACGCTTTATTCCATGGACGGCGATCGCGCGCCGCTGGCTGACCTGGTGGCGCTGGCCGCGCGCCACGACGCCATGCTGCTCTTGGATGAAGCGCATGCCACCGGCGTCTATGGCGATCAGGGCAGAGGATTGGCGGCGCAATATGAGGGCGCGCCCAACATCATTTCGCTGCACACCTGCGGCAAGGGGCTGGGCGCGGCCGGGGCGCTGGCGCTGATGCCAAAAGTCTATCGCGACTTCATGGTCAATCGCGGCCGCGCCTTCATCTATTCCACCGCGCCTTCGCCGCTGATGGCGGCGGTGGTGCGCGCCGCACTGAAGATTTCCGCGCGCGCCGACCAGGAGCGGACACAGTTGATGGTCTTGGTGCGCCATGCCGGCGAAGGGCTCAGACAACTGGGTCTGGCCGTCTCAGGTTCGCAGATCCAGCCGGTGGTTCTGGGCGAGGACCGGCGCGCCGTGCGCCTGGCGGAGGCGTTGCAGGCCCGTGGTTATGACATCCGCGCCATTCGCCCACCCACCGTGCCCGAAGGGACGGCGCGGCTGCGCCTGGCGCTGACGCGGCATGTGACCACGGCCGATCTCGATATGCTGTTTGCCGATCTTCGGGTCGAGATGGCGCGCCTATGAGATTTGTCGTCCCTCGGTTCGTTGTCTCTGGCACCGACACCGGCATCGGCAAGACGGTGTTCGCGGCGGGGCTGTGCGGTTTTCTGGGTGCGCGCTACTGGAAGCCGGTGCAGGCGGGCGTGCCTGGTGACCGTGAAGTCGTGGCGGCGCTGGCGGCCGCCGAAACCTTCCCCGAGGCCTATCGGCTGAAACTGCCCGCTTCGCCGCATCAGGCAGCAGCAGCAGAAGGCATCACCATTGATCCCGATGCGCTGACGCCGCCGGAAGGCGATGTGATCATCGAAGGCGCCGGCGGTCTGATGGTGCCGCTGACCCGCCAGACTTTATTCCTCGATGTCTTCGCCCGCTGGCAGATTCCGCTGATCCTTTGCGCCCGCACCGCGCTCGGCACCATCAACCATACCTTGCTTTCCCTCGCCGCCATCCGCGCCCGGACCATTCCGCTGCAGGGCGTGGCTTTCATCGGCGAGGCCAATGAAGAAAGCGAAGGTATCATCGCCGAGCTTGGCCGGGTGAAACGGCTGGGCCGTCTGCCGCCGGTCAAGCCGCTGACGCGGGAAAATCTCACGGCCGTCTTCGCCGCCAATTTCCGCCGTGAGGATTTCGCGTGAGCTCTCCGATCTGGCATCCCTTTACCCAACACGCGCTGACGCCGGATGCGACCATGGTGTTGTGCGGCGAAGGGGCGTGGCTGGAAACAGAAAAGGGCCGCCTTCTCGATGCCATCTCATCCTGGTGGGTGATTACCCATGGCCATCGCCATCCCAGGATCGTGGAAGCGATCAAGAAACAGACCGAAGAACTGGATCAGGTGATCTTTGCCGGCTTCACCCATCGGCCGGCGGAGGATCTGGCGCGCGAGCTTGTCGCCATGGCGCCACAAGGTCTGGCGCATGTGTTCTATTCCGACAGCGGCTCGACCGCAGTGGAGGTGGCGCTGAAGATGGCGCTGGGCTTCTGGAAAAATCAGAACAAGTCGCGCAGCCGCATCATCGCCCTGGAGCACGCCTATCATGGCGACACGATCGGCACCATGTCGGCCGGTGCGCGCGGCGTCTTCAATGCCGCCTATGAGCCCCTGCTGTTCGATGTGGCCCGTCTGCCGTTTCCGGCGCCCGGCCGGGAACAACAAACGCTGGATGCGTTGGCCGCTGCCGCGCCCGATGCCGCGGCTCTGATCGTCGAGCCGCTGATCCTGGGCTCCGGCGGCATGCTGGTCTATTCTGCCGACATGCTGGGCGAGATGGCGGCGATCTGCCGCCAGCACGGCACGCTGTTCATCGTCGATGAGGTGATGACCGGCTTCGGGCGCACGGGCAGCTTGTTTGCCTGCGAGCAGGCTGACGTTAAGCCCGACATCATGTGCCTCGCCAAGGGACTATCCGGCGGCGTCATTCCGCTAGCCGTCACCCTGGCGACCGCGGAAATCTTCCAGGCGCATTACTCCACCGATCGCAGCCACACTTTTTTTCATTCCAGTTCCTTCACCGCCAATCCCATCGCCTGCGCCGCGGGACGGGCCAATCTGGAAATCTGGCGCACCGAGCCGGTCAGGGATCGCATCGCGGCGCTGGGCAGGTGGCAGGAAGAACGGCTGGCGCCATTCCGCGCCGATCCGCGCTTTGCTCAAGTCCGGCGGCTGGGAACGATCACCGCACTGGATCTCAAGGTGCCCGATCCGGGCTATCTGGCCGGCATCGGCCTTGAGCTGATGGCCTTCTGCATGGCGCGGGGCGTCTTGCTGCGCCCCCTGGGTAATACCATCTATGTCATGCCGCCTTATTGCGTGACACAAGCGGAACTTGATTTGGTGTATGATGTCATTGCCGGGGCCGCAGCACATTTTGCGTAACCGGTGGGGCCCCGGTCCCGAATGATCAGGCGGAACAGAATCGCGAGAGAGCCATGCAGATCAAAGTGCTTCATCTGGTGATGGCCGCCGCAGCGGCCGCCGTCTTCGCGCCCATGCTGAACGTGCCGCCCGCCTCGGCCGGCGACCTCAACAAGCAAATTCCTGCCGCTGCCAGCGATCCCGCCAATCCGGCGGACCGGGAGGTGGCGGTGCTGGCGGGCGGCTGCTTCTGGGGCCAGCAGGGCCTGTTCGAGCATGTCAAAGGCGTCACCAAGGTGGTGGCCGGCTATGCCGGCGGCGAAAAGAAAACCGCCCGCTATATGCGGGTCAGCACCGGAACCACCGGTCACGCCGAATCGGTTCAGATCACCTTCGATCCCAAACAGGTCAGCTTCGGACAAATCCTGCGCATCTATTTCTCGGTGGCCCATGATCCGACCGAGGTGGATCGCCAGGGGCCGGACGAGGGCAGCCAGTATCGCTCGGAGATTTTCGCCACCAGCCCGGGGCAGGAAGCCGCGGCGAAGGCCTATATCGCCCAGCTTGATGCAGCGCATATTTTCCCCGCGCCCATCGCCACCAAGGTTGAGCCGCTCCAGGGCTTCTACGCGGCGGAGGACTATCACCAGGACTATCTCGTCCATAACCCCGATGCGGCCTATATCAAGGTGAACGACCTGCCCAAGATCGAGGCCTTGGGCCATGTCTGGCCTGAATATTTCCGTGAGAAGCCTGTGCTTTTGGCCGAAAAATGATCCGGCGCGCCGGCGCGTGAAACCCCGGGCAAGGGCCTGATTCTGCCCGGTTACAAGCCCGTCACCTTCACGAAAATCGGGCTTGCCGGGGCCCCGCCCGTTTCCTTTACCTTTCTTATCTGGTACGTCACGCCCCGGCTTTCTGCTTTGCGACCGCCAAGTGGCGGTTTTTGCGGGCAAATCCAAAGAAATCAAAGCGAAACGGACCATGAAAATTGAACGTCTGATTGTGGGCGGTGTCGCGCTGCTGGTCGGCCTTTTGCTGGGCTGGATGGGGCGCGGGTTGGCGACCTACAACATCCACGCCGCCCAAATTGCGACCTATGACGACTGGCGCGTCGCCTGTCCGGCTGCCGAAAGCAAGGATACCTCCTGCGAGCTGAGCAGCGATCTGGTGGATCGCAATCAGCCGAACTCCACGGCGCTGGCGCGCATGTCCATCACCACCGACAAGGACGGCAAGCAGATCGTCGGCTTCACCCTGCCGTTCGGCGTGGCGCTGGAAGCGGGCATGGGCCTGCGCATCGGCAAGGAGCCGGTGAAGGTCTACCAGTACCGCACCTGCAACCAGGTGGGCTGCATCGCCGTCACGCCCTTCGACAACAATCTGCAGACCGCGCTGAAAGGCGCCGATGACGCCTCGGTGATGTTCGCCGGTCTCGACGGCAAGCCGCAGGGGGTACCGGTGTCGTTCAAGGGTTATCAGAAGTCGCTTGGCGCCTGGCGCGCCGCGGAAGATCGGCGGCACTCCTGGTTCTGGAGACTGTTCTCGTGAACCTGTCCCGCGCCCTGATCGGCGGGCTGGCTTTCTCCGTGGTGAGCGCAGCTGCGGCCCTCGCGCAGGATGCGCCGGCCGCGCCGCCGCCCAAGCCTGACGTCAAGACCGTCGAAGACTGGCAGGTGCGGTGCTATCCCGTCCAGGCCGTCGCCCCCTGCGATATGTTCCAGGAGCAGGGTGACCAGCAATCGGGCCGCAAGATCCTGTCCCTCTCGATCAGCTACGTACCCAGCATGGACCGGCACGCCATGATCTTGGTTGTTCCCCTGGAGGTTTCACTTCCCAAGGGCGCCGTGATTCAGACGGACAGTTATACGTCTCCGACCCTGAAGTATCGTATGTGCACGCGGGATGGCTGTTTCGTGCAGACGCCGGTAGACAACGATCTGGTGGCGTCCGTGGCGAAGTCCACGGGCGACGGCAAGGTCAATGTCGTCGGCGATGATGGCAAAACCTATGCGATCAAGTTTTCGCTCAAGGGTTTTGCCCAGGCCCATGATGACATGGTCGCCCAAGCCAAGGCGAAGGCCACCAAGCCGGCCCCGGCCGGCACCGCGCCGGCGCCGGCGCAGCATTAGCAAGTGAGCGGGGGGCACGCCCGTTTTGGAGAGTGATGCGATGAATCTGTTTTCCCGGAAGATCAACCAGGTGCTGGTAACCGCAAGCGTCGGCCTGATGCTCGCTGCCGGCGCCGCCCTGGCCCAGCAGGCCCCTGCGGCGGACGCTGCCGCGCCAGGCCGTCCCGATGTGAAGAATGTCGGCGACTGGATGGTTCGCTGCTTCCCGATCCAGAGCCCCAGCCCCTGCGACATCTTCCAGGAGCAGGACTATCAGAAGACCGGACAGCGGGTGCTCTCCATCTCGATCGCCTATGTCCCCAGCATGGACAAGCACGCCATCCAGATCAGCGTGCCGCTGGACATCAGTATCCCCAAGGGCGTGACCTTGCAGACCGACGCCTACACCTCACCGGTGTTGAAATACCGCCGCTGCGACCGCAACGGCTGCTATATCGAGATGGCGGTGGACAATGGACTGGTGGAAGGGCTGGCCAAGTCCGGCGCCGAGGGCAAGGTCAATATCGCCGCCGACAACGGGAAGAACTATACGCTGAAGTTCTCGCTGAAGGGCTTCTCACAGGCCCATGACGACATGGTCGCCCAAGCGCGCGCCAAGGCCAAGCCGGTCGAGCAAAGCGCCGCGGCCACGCCGGCTGGCGCGCCTAAGAAGCCGTAACCCCGGAGCGGAACAGAATGAAAAGGCCGGTCGTGAGGCCGGCCCTTTTCTTTTCTAGGCTGTTTTGGCCGCCGGCTTGAAAGTCATCGCGACCCCGTTCATGCAATAGCGCAGGCCCGTCGGCTTGGGTCCATCGTCAAACACATGGCCCAGATGGCCGCCGCAGCGGCGGCAATGCACTTCGGTGCGCTCCACGCCCAATGTCCTGTCGGTCTTGGTGGCCACCGCATTGTTCAGCGGCTTGTAGAAGCTGGGCCAGCCGGTGCCGCTGTTGAACTTGGTCTCGGAAGAATAAAGGTCCAGCGCGCAGCCGGCGCAGGCAAAGATGCCCTTGCGGTGTTCTTCGTTGAGCGGCGAGGTGAAGGGTGTTTCGGTCGCCTCATGGCGCAGCACCTGATAGGCGGCCGGCGACAGGAGTTTCTTCCACTCCTCGTCGGTGTGGCTGACCTCGTAGGCGAAGGCAGGCCTTGCGCCCAAGAGAGCCGCGCCCATCGCACCGGTCAGCAGATGGTTCAGGACATCGCGCCGTTTCATCTTTTTCTCCCTGTTGGCTCTGGTTATTCGCTGCACGCCGATCTTCGGTTACAGGGAACCTCCAAGGGCCCGCCGCCGTTATTTCATCACGTTTCCCCAAACGGTAAATCAAAATTTGGAGTAATTTTATGGACAAGGACAGGATCGAAGGTTCGGCCAACCAGGCCAAGGGCGCCATGAAAGAGGCCGCCGGTAAGGTCACGGGCGACGCCAAGCTGAAAGCGGAAGGCGCCGCCGACAAGGCGGCCGGCAAGGTGCAGAACGCCGTGGGTGGCCTGAAGGATTCCCTCAAGGACGCCTCCAAGCACTAGCTGGCCCGAAATGCGACAGGCCCGGTCCCTCAAGGGGCCGGGCCTGTCGCATGCTCTTTTCGTGCGGCGAGGCTTGTGGGATTGTGGGTTCCCGGCCTTTTTCCGAGGGTTGCATGATTCGTTTTCTGTCCTGGCTTCGCGATATTCTTTTCTCGGTGCTGAACGGGGCCGCCAAAGTCGTGGTCGCGCTGCTGCTGCTCTTCCTGGTGCTGCTGGTGATCGGGCTGGCGCGAGGCGACGGGATGCCCGGCACCATGGTGCTGGCGCTGGATTTGCGCGAGCCGATTGACGACAGCCGCGCCGCAAGCACCAGCATCTTCACGCCCCGCCGCCCCACCGTGATGGATGTGGTGCTGGGCCTGGATGCGGCGGCGCGCGATGGGCGGGTCAAAGGCGTGGTCATGCGGCTGGGCAATGGCGCGCTCTCCACCGCCGAGGCCCAGGAAATCGACGTCGCGCTTCACCGCTTCCGCGCCAAGGGCAAGTTCGTGATCGCGGACGCCACCGCCTTCTTCAGCGCCGGCCTGGGTGACTATCTGGCGGCCAGCGCCGCCGACGAGATCTGGGTCCAGCCGAAATCCCCCTTCTCGGTTTCCGGAACCGGCGGGGGCGAGATCTTCCTGCGCGGCACCCTGGACAAGCTCAACGCCGAACCCCAGATCGCCAAGCGCGCCGAATACAAAAGCGCCGCCGACATGTTCATGGAAAAGCAGATGTCGCCGGCCGACCGCGAACAGCTCACCGAGCTGATGAACTCGGTCTATGGCAGCGCGGTGGACCAGATGGCGGCGAACCGGCATCTGACGCACGCTCAGGTGGCTGCGGCCCTGGAAGCCAGCCCCCAGTTTGCCGAGGATGCCCGCACCGCCAAGCTGGTGGACCGGATCGGCTATGATGACCAGGCCCGCGCGGCAGCCACCGCCAAGGCCGGCAGCGGCGCCAAATCCATCAAATTCACCGACTATGTGAAGAACACCACCAGCCATATCGGCTCGCCCAACATCGCCATTGTGGAGGCGGCGGGTGAAATCCGCGATGGCACCGCGAAGAATTCGCTATTGAATGCGGCGTCGGGCATCGCCAGCGACGACATGGCGGGCGCGATCGATCAGGCGGCGCGCGACAAGAATATCAAGGCGATCGTCTTGCGCGTGGATTCGCCCGGCGGCTCGGTGACGGCGTCCGATCAGATTCTGCACGCGGTGAAAGCGGCGCAGGCCAAGGGCAAGCCCGTGGTGGTGAGCATGGGCGGCGTTGCAGCGTCGGGCGGCTATTACATTTCGCTCAGCGCCAACCGCATTGTCGCCGAGCCGGGCACCATCACCGGTTCGATCGGCGTGCTCACCGGCAAAGTGTCCTTCGGCAAGAGTTTGGGTCTGGTCGGCGCCAATGCCGAGATGGTGGCGGTGGGCAAGAACACGCTGATGGATTCCCCGCTCCAGCCCTTCACGGCCGAGCAATGGGCCAACCTCAACCACCAGGCCGACGTCATCTATGACGATTTCACCCAGAAGGTGGCGGACGGGCGCAAGCTGCCCCTGGACAAGGTGCGCGATGTGGCCAAAGGCCGGGTGTGGTCGGGGGCCGACGCCAAGACCCGCGGGCTTGTGGATAACCTGGGCGGCTTCTGGACCGCGGCCGGGGAGGCGGCGTCCCTGGCCAAAGTTCCCGAGAGCGGCATGGTGTTTCGGATCTATCCCCGGCCGACTGGCCTTCTGGGCAGGCTCAGCGCCCTGTCCGGCGGCCTGGACGCCAGCCTGGGGCTCTTTGGCCGGATCGAATCGCTGCTCAATCTGCCGGCCGCCCAGGTCATGCTGCAGGGCGTGGCTGACCTGCCAGGGCAGACGCCGGGCGGTACGCTTCAGCTCAAAGCGGCCAATTTGCCACGCCCGTAGCGGCCCAATCACAGCTTGGGCACAGGTCCGGCAAGGAAACTTCTTGTCCGGCCAAGGTCTTGAACTATAATTCCAGCGTGCGGGGGCACGAAGCTGGTTTGGCGGTACCATAATTCCGATTATGGTGCAGCGCAGTTTCGGATTCACCGAAACGTCAAGAACAGCTGGAGCACCGCCATTCCTTCGCAGACTTCCCCGGGTAAGCCGGCCGCCATCGAAAGCCTGAGCTTCGAGGCGGCGCTCAAGGAGCTGGAAGGCATTGTCGCGCGCCTGGAGCAGGGCGAGGTGGATCTGGAAGATTCCATCGCGCTGTACGAGCGCGGACAGGCGCTGAAGGCGCATTGCGACAAGAAGCTGAAGTCGGCGGAAAGCCGGCTGGAGAAAATCGTTCTGGGCACCGGCGGCCCGGAAGGCATTGAACGCATGGAGACGGCGTGAGCTTGCCCGGCTCTGCCAAACAAGAGATTCTGGACGCATGAACATTCCCAATACCAAGACCCCGCTGCTGGATCAGGTCGATCTGCCGGAGGACCTACGCAAGCTGGAGCGGCATCAGATTCGCCAGTTCGCCGACGAGCTGCGCACCGACCTGATCGACATCGTCTCGGTCACCGGCGGTCATTTCGGCGCCGGCCTTGGCGTGGTGGAACTGACCACAGCGCTGCATTACGTGTTCGACACGCCCAAGGACCGGATCATCTGGGATGTCGGTCATCAGGCCTATCCCCACAAGATTCTCACCGGCCGCCGCGCCCGCATGCGCACCTTGCGCCAGGGCGGAGGTCTCTCCGGTTTCACCAGGCGCAGCGAAAGCGAATATGACCCCTTCGGCGCGGCGCATTCCTCGACCTCGATCTCGGCCGGTCTCGGCATGGCGGTGGCGCGCGACCTCAAGGGCGGCGCGAACCATGTCGTGGCGGTGATCGGTGATGGCTCGATGAGCGCCGGCATGGCCTATGAGGCCATGAACAATGCCGGCGCCCACAAGAACCGGCTGATTGTCATCCTCAACGACAACGACATGTCCATCGCTCCGCCCGTGGGCGCGATGAGCGCCTACCTGGCGCGGCTGGTCTCGTCCCGGCCCTATACCGGCATCCGCAATGTCGTGAAGCGGCTGGCACGCAAGCTCCTGCCGCGCGCCTTGTTCAAGGTGGCGCAGCGGACCGAGGAATTTGCCCGCGGCATGGCCATGGGCGGCACCCTGTTCGAGGAGATGGGCTTCTTCTATGTCGGCCCCATTGACGGCCACAATCTCGATCACCTGGTCCCGGTGCTGGAGAATGTGCGCGACACCATGACGGGTCCGGTGCTGGTGCATGTGGTGACCAAGAAAGGTCACGGTTATGCCCCGGCGGAAGCGGCCCCCGATAAGTATCATGCCGTCAACAAGTTCACGGTGCTGACCGGCGAGCAGGCCAAGTCCGCGCCCAAGGCGCCGGCCTACCAGAAAGTGTTCGGCGAAAGCCTGATCGCGGAAGCCAAAAAAGACGAGCGCATCGTCGCCATCACCGCGGCCATGCCGTCCGGCACCGGCGTGGATCTGTTCCAGAAGGCCTTCCCGGAGCGCACTTTCGATGTCGGCATCGCCGAGCAGCATGGCGTAACCTTCGCGGCGGGCCTTGCCACCGAAGGCATGAAGCCCTTCTGCGCCATCTATTCGACCTTCCTGCAGCGCGCCTATGACCAGGTGGTGCATGACGTGGCGATCCAGTCGTTGCCGGTGCGCTTTGCCATGGACCGGGCGGGCCTGGTGGGCGCGGACGGCGCCACCCATGCCGGCAGCTTCGACATCGCCTATCTCGCCGCTCTGCCGAACTTCGTCCTCATGGCGCCGTCGGACGAGGCGGAGCTGACCCACATGGTCGCCACCGCCGCCGTCATCGACGACCGGCCAAGTGCCATCCGCTATCCGCGCGGCGAGGGCACAGGCGTGGCGCGGCCCAAGGAAGGCGTGCCGCTCCAGATCGGCAAGGGCCGCATCATCAAGGAAGGCACGTCCATCGCCATCCTGAATTTCGGCGCCCGCATGACCCAGGTGCTGTTGGCGGCCGAGCGCATGGGTGGCTATGGCCTCTCGGCCACCATCGCCGATGCGCGCTTTGCCAAACCGCTGGATACCGACCTGATCCGGCGTCTGGCGAAGGAACACGAAGTGCTGATCACCATCGAGGAAGGCGCCTCCGGCGGCTTCGGCGCCCATGTGATGCATTTCCTGGCGCATGACGGGTTGCTTGACCGCGGCCTCAAGATCCGGCCGATGACTCTGCCGGACGTCTTCCAGGACCATGACAGCCCCGAAAAGATGTATGCCCAGGCGGGACTGGATGCCGACGGCATCCTGCGGACGGCGCTGAACGCCCTCGGCCGGGGAGCCGAGGCCATTCATCTCGGTAGGTCAGCCTAGCGCGGCTCTTTTGGTCCGTCCGTAGCGACAGCGTACGGACGCGTCGGTGATTGTGCTGTTCCGCGCGTTGTTACGCCGCCGCTAGCAACCCTGCTCGGATGACAAAAATCCCTCGCTATTGATGGTATCTTCTTCTCACCATGGCCGGGCTTGACCGTGAGCCGGCGGCGCCGAAGGCGCGAGTATGTCCGGTGGACATGCGAGAGTTGGCGAACGCCGCGAGCCTAAAGCGAGCGGCAGGCCACGGAAAAATGGATGGCGCCCCTACGCTGATGCTACGGGCCGCAGGCCGGCCATGACATAGTGGCGGCGTGAAAACCTGTCCCCATTTCGGCACCTGCGGTGGCTGTTCGCTGCAGGACTTGGCCCCGGCCGATTACGCTGCCGCCAAACGCGCCGCTGTCCAGAATGCGCTGATGAAAGCCGGCGTCAGCGCCGAGGTGCTGGCGCCCGTCATCGTGAGCCCACGCTCGCGCCGGCGCGCCGTGTTCAAAATTAAGAGCCTGCCGCAAGGCCTGCACATCGGCTTTCACGCCGCCAAGAGCCACACCGTCATCGACATGCATCATTGCGATGTACTGACACCAGGCCTGTTCGCGCTGGTGGGGAGCTTGCGCCAGCGGCTCGAGCCGCTCTTCGGGGTGGGCGAGGCGGCCGAGCTGCATGTCACCGAGACCGACACCGGCTTTGACTGCACCTTTCGCTGGCGCGCCGGGCTGACCGCGGCGCTGACCGCCGAACTCACTTCGGCCCTGTCCGGCCTTGGCATCGCGCGCCTGACCATGGGCCGGGACCTGGTGTTCGAGCAGGCGGTGCCCGCCGTCACCTTGGGCGGGGTAAGCGTGGCGCTGCCGCCCAATCCCTTCCTGCAATCCACCCGGGAAGGCGAGGCGGCGCTGCAGAAGGCCGTGCTCAAGATCGCGGGCAAGGCGAAAGCCGTGGCCGACCTGTTCAGCGGCGTCGGCACCTTTGCCTTGCCGCTGGCGCACAAGGGACGCGTCCATGCCGTGGAGCAGGACAAGGCGGCACTTCAGGCCCTCGCCCAAGCCGCCAAGGCGCCCAGTCTCAAACCCGTTTCCACCGAGCCGCGCGACCTCTTCAAGCTGCCGCTCACCCCCGCCGAATTGAACGGCTATGACGCGGTGGTGCTGGACCCGCCGCGGGCGGGGGCGCAAGCCCAGGTGAGCGCCCTGGCCAAATCCCAAGTGCCGGTGATCGCCTATGTTTCCTGCGATGCCGCCAGTTTCGCCCGCGACGCCGCCATCCTGGTTAAGGGCGGCTACCGCCCGGGCCCCGTGACCCCGATAGACCAATTTCTCTGGTCGTCGCATATTGAACTGGTGGGCGGGTTCCACCGTTCCAAGGGGCGATAGGGGCGCGGGGGCGTCAGAAGATGAGAGTGCCGTGAAACGCACGCTGATCGCACTGGCAGCAATATTGGGGCTGGGCCTCCTCGGCGGCGGCTTCTGGCTGTTGCATCAGCCTGCGCCGGCGGCCGCCGGCGAAGCGCGGCCTGTTTCCAACCTCACCGATTTCTCCAACTGGGCCGTGCTGCTGGTGGCGGGCGACTATCGCGCCCATTCCGGCGCCCCGTCCAAGGTGTTCGACAATGGCCGCCGCGATCTGGGCAACGCCTTCACCAAACTCGGTTTCAAGCGCGCCAACATGGTGCAGTTCTCGGTGGACTATGACGAGGGCACCGATCATGTCGCCATCCCCGACATCGCCTCGGAGCTGCAGACCCTGGCGAACCGCGCCAAGGGCGGTTGCCTGATCTATTTCACCTCTCACGGCACGCCCACTGGCATGGTGATGGGCGATACGCTGCTTTCACCGGCCCAGATGCACGACATGGTGGGCAGCGCTTGCGGCAACCGTCCCAGCGTGATCGTGATGTCCTCCTGCTATTCCGGCCAGTTCGTGGCGCCGCTCCAGGCCGACAATCGCATCATCATGACGGCGGCGCGGCCCGACCGCACCAGCTTCGGCTGCGGCGAGATGGACCACTACACCTTCTTCGACGACTGCTTCCTGCGCGCCCTGCCCATGGCCGGCGATTTTCCTGGCCTGGGCGGTTTGGTGCAGCAATGCGTGGCCGAGCGCGAGCGGGAGGTGAAGGCCACGCCTCCGTCCGAGCCGCAGGTCATCGTGGGTTCGAATGTGGTTTTCACCTTGCGCTGGCGCGATACGCCCGCTTTCCCCAGTGCGTCCCCGCAGGGCGGATTGCCGCGCCAGCCGACCTGAAAATCAACAGGCTGGAATCTCGGCGGCGGTCACTTCGGGCTGACCCGTTCCCAGCTGGTTCTCCCAGCGGCTCACGATCACCGCGGCCACCGAATTGCCCACCACATTGGTGGCGCTGCGGCCCATATCGAGCAGATGGTCAACGCCGATGATCAGCAACAGGCCGGCTTCGGGCAGGTGAAAGACGGGAAGTGTGGCCGCGATCACCACCAGCGAGGCGCGGGGTACACCGGCGATGCCCTTGGAGGTGATCATCAGCAGCCCCAGCATGGCGACTTGCTGGCCAAGGCTGAGATGAATGCCATAGGCCTGTGCGATGAAGAGGCTGGCGAAGGTGCAATACATCATCGCGCCGTCGAGATTGAAGGAATAGCCCAGCGGCAGCACGAAGGCGACGATCCTGCGCGGAACGCCGAACTTCGGCAGCCCCGCCAGCAAATAGGGATAAGCGGCCTCAGAGGTGGCGGTGGAAAAGGCCAGCAGCAACGGCTCACGGATGGTTCGCAGCAGGGCGGTGACCCGCCGGCCGGCCGCCAGGGTGAAGAAGGCGAGCAGCAAAACCCAGAGCAGCAGCAGGGAAAGATAGACACCCCCGACAAATTTGGCATAGACGATGACGATGCCCAGCCCCGAGGTGGCCACGGTCGAGGCCAGCGCCGCGAACACGACCAGCGGCGCCATCAACATCACATAGCCGGTGATCTTCAGCATCACCGCAGCCGCCTGCTCGCAGAAGGTGAGCAGCAAGGGCGCCTTGCCGTCCAGCGCCGCCACCGCCGTGCCCACGAAGAGCGAGAAGATCACGATCTGCAGGATCTCGTTGCGGGCCATCGCGTCGAAAATGGAGGCCGGCACCAGATGGGCGATGAACTCCTTCAGCGAGAAGCCGGTGGTCGCCACGCCGGGCTCCGCGGACGGCGGGGGCAGGGCCAGGCCCGCGCCGGGCTGCAGCAGGTGCACCATGATCAGGCCCAGGGTCAGCGACAGCAGCGAGGCCAGCATGAACCAGCCCAGGGTCTTGATTCCGACCCGGCCGATGGCGGCGGAATCCCCCATATGGGCGATGCCGACCACCAGGGTCGAAAACACCAGCGGTGCGATGATCATCCGGATCAGCCGCAGGAAGATATCGGTGATGAGGGAGAGATTGCCGGCGGCGGCCTTGGCGCCGTCCGGCGAGAGGCTGCTATTGATCAGAAATCCCGTCAGAACGCCGAGAATCATGGCGCCGGCGATCAAAGCCGGAAGAAATCGTTTCAAACGCATCCCCTGGGAAAATTGTGCGAGGTCATGACAGCATCGCACGGACGTCAAGTCCACCGCCGGCTGCCGTTCTGGCCCGCCGGGAAGTGTGCTAGCGTGTTTCATGCATGGAATGGGCGCCGGTCAACGAGCGCTCGCCACACAACGGCTTCGGGGATGGCAATGAAAAATCGCGCGGCATGGATACTGGCGTTCGCCGGCATGAGTCTGGTTGGCGGGACCAACGCACAGACCCAGGGTCAGGCCATCGAATGGAAAGACTGGGGCGGCAACAGCGCCCGCATGCACTATTCGCCCCTGAACCAGATCACCGCGACGAATGTCTCCGGCCTCAAGCCGGCCTGGGTCTGGGACAGCGGCAAGTTCGGGCGCACCTGGGAAATCACGCCGCTGATGATTGATGGCCTGCTCTATCTTTCCGAGAGCCAGTCCGGCGACATCATCGCGCTCGAGCCCGAGACCGGCAAACTAGTCTGGCGCGCCAATGCGCCCGTCAAGGCGGGTGCGGGGCTTGATCGGCGCGGGCTTGCCTATTGGTCCGGCGACGGAACGATGAAGCCGCGCATCGTCGCCATCTGGGGCCATATGATGTTCGGCTTCGATCTGAAAAGCGGCCAGCTGTCTTCGGACTGGCCCGCGACGGGCCTGGATATCGGCCTGCCCAATCCGGCGCAGGGCGGAAAAATCGGCGGCGGGGTCCAGGCCGCGTCACCGCCCGTCATCTACAAGAATCTGATCATCACCACGGGTGCATCCGGCTTCCTGCCGCCGCCGGCCCAGCCCGCCGATCCCCATGCCAATGATTTGCGCACCGGCAAGCTGGTGTGGACGGCGCGTGTGATACCGGGCAAGGGCGAGCCCGGCGGCGACAGCTGGGGACCGGAAACACAGAGCGTCGTGAGCATGGGTGGCTGGGGCCATATGGCGCTGGATGAAGCCAGCGGCACGGTCTATGTCCCGACCGATTCTCCCAGTCCCGATTATGTCGGGATCTGGCGGCCGGGCGACAATGCCGGCTCGAATTCCACCGTCGCGATCGATGCGGCGACCGGCAAGGTCAAGTGGCGCTTCCAGGAACAGCATCACGGCATCTTCGACCTGGACACCAATGCTGCGCCGGCGCCGGTCGAGGTCTCCAAGGATGGCAAGCGCGTGAAGGTGGTGGTGCAGGCCACCAAACAATCCATGATCTGGATCCTGGATGCGCAGACCGGCAAGCCCATCCATCCCTGGGAAGAGCGCCCCGTGGCGCAGAGCACGGTCCCCGGCGAAAAATCATCGCCCACCCAGCCTTTCACCATCAAGCCGCCGCCGCTGATCCCCGCGACGGTGAAGCGGGATCAACTGACTCAGCTCTCCGCGGAGGCCAATGCCGAATGCAAGGCCCTGTTTGACGAGCGCAAGCTTGCCGATGTCGGGCCTTTCTCGGTGCCCTATCCGGGCGGGGGCTGGGCGCTTAACAGCATCGGCGCCATCGGCGGCATGGACTGGGGCGGCGTCTCGATCGATCCGGAGCGAGGGCTTGCCTTCGCCAATGTCGACAACATGCCCACCATGATCACGGTGACGCCGACCACCAATGGGGTGAAAGGCAATGGCGGTCTTCACTCCGATGTCGGCAATGTCCGCTTTCATGACAAGAACGGCAGAAGCTGCAACGGCGGCCGCCAGGGCGAGCTGGTCGCGGTCAATCTGGGATCGGGCGAGATCGAATGGCGCGTGCCGCTTGGCTCCCTGGAAGAGGAGTATGGCGAAGGGGCGAAAGACATGGGGGCGGCCAGCATCGGCCCCACCCTGGCGACCGGTGGCGGCATCGTCTTTGCCGCAGCCACCGATGGCCGTTTCCATGCCTACGACTCGCGCCGGGGCCGGCTGGTGTGGGAGATGAAGATGGCGGCGCCCGCCGATGCGGGCCCGATGACCTATATGGGCAAGGATGGGCGCCAGTATGTTGTGCTCGCCGTGGGCGGGCCGGGCAATGCGCGCCGGCCTTCGCCACGGGAAAACAACCTCTATCACCAGACCTTGGTGGCTTTTGCGTTGCCGAAGGCCGGCGACAAGCCGGTGGATATCGTGGGGCCTTATCCCCCGCGCGCACAGGGGCCTGGGCCCTGGCCGCCGCAATAAGGGGTGAGGAGCGGTTCGCAACGCGAACGAAATGGTCCCTCGCTAGCGACAGCGTGGCGAGACCATTTCGAGCGACGAACGCAGCGAGCTTAGGCGAGCGGCCGGGCCGCGGCGTGAGAGGTCGATGTCCGCTGTTGGCCCAAAGCGGACCTTCGTCGGCTATGTTCCTCGTAATTATTTAATGTTCTTTACGGGCGGGCACTTTCGGCATGGGAAGGTTAGTCGGCGCGATGGTGACTTTGTCAAATCGCAGGTCCCGAACCCGCCCGACGCTGATGGTGAAGCCGTTGCTGGCGCCGTCGGAAGCGCGGGTGAATTTCAAAGTGCCAATTGGTAATTCGGCCACATATTGATCGGCAGCGGTTTGTCTCAAGTCGAGCTCGCCTTGCGGATACCGCACACTTAAATGACCGTCTTTGGCCCTCACAACAAAAAGCGCAGCCAACTCTTCACTGTAGTACTCGCCTGCCAGATCCTTCAATTGATCGGGCGTCAGTTTGGGATCAATGGTGTCTGTCTTTAGCGACGGTGTTTCTGCGGACACAGGTCCCAACTTTGGTCCCAAGTAGCCAGCTAAGTAAACGTCTGCAATGTTGTAGGAAATATCGTCGGGATCCATATTACCAGTGTTAGACAGCACGATTACGGAAAAATGCTGATCCGGGAAACGCAGGATATAGGCGCGATAACCGGCGTCACCACCGTCGTGTGAAACCGTCTTAAGACCTCGGTACCTGCTGATATTGAGCCCGTCGGCATAACTAATCTGCCGGCCGCTGTTCAACTTGCCCTGAAGTTGAAGGTCAGCAATGAGGTCTTTGCCACCCACCTTGCCGGTGTAAAAGTTCTCGTCCCACTTCGCCATGTCCTCAATATCGGTAAAGAGGCCGGTCGGGCCGACGGTCGAGTAAGACAGGGCGACGTACTTGTATGCGCCATCTTGATCCTTGTCGTAAGAATACGCCCGGTTCTTGATCACATTGCCGTACTCGTCCTGAAAGTGGGTATGGGCCATACCCAATGGTTGGAATATCCGTAGCTGTGTGAACTGAGAGAATGGAACGCCGGAAACTCGCGTCACGATAAGAGCTAACAGCGTATAGCCGGTGTTGCTGTAAAGCATCTGTTCGCCAGGTGCGAAATTCAGCTCCTTCTGACGCCACAACAGATCAAGTACGTCCTGCTCAGTGATCACATCATCGTGACGCCAACCGGCAAGGTGTAAAAGGCCCCACTGGTCGCGCAACCCGCTGGTATGATGCAGCAACTCGCGGATGGTGATCGGTGTGCCGAAGTCATGCATTTCTGGGAGATACTTGCGGATATTGTCGTCCAACGACAATTTACCCTCTTGGGCCAAGAGCAGGACAGCGAAGGCAGTAAACTGCTTCGACAGCGATGCAACATCGAAGACCGTCGTGGGAGTGTTAGGCACCCCATACTCTAGGCTCGCCATGCCGTAGCCATGACTGTAAATGATTTTCCCATTCTGCATCACTGCCACAGCGGCACCTGGTGACGTCGGGCTTGCCCATTTGGCGAAAAGCGCATCTACCCGCCGGGCGTTGGACAAAGCCTTGTGCTGAGCCGCGTTGGCAGGCGCCCATACTGCTGTCTGCGAGACTTTTTTTATCGTCGTTGCAGCGTCTGTTGTCACGCCCGGCTGCGCAACGGCGCCGCCGATGCCCGGCAGGGCCGATAAGCTCAGTAGGAATACCCGCGCTAACAACATCCGATGGCTCATTGATATTTCGCTCCAGATAGGAGTTACTCTAATCGGCGCCAGCAAACGGGAAAGCCGCTCATCGCGCCGGCAGCAGATACTTCAATCCATGCGTGAAGCCGCGCGGCGCCACGGAAAGGTGATCTTCGTCGTTCAGGACATCCGACTTCAGGGCGAGGCTCGGATATTTTCGCTTCTTGAGCGCGGCGTCGAACGCGCGATTGTCGGCGACAAGGTCATTTGTCCGGTTGAACTTACTGGTCTCATACTCGCCGACATACATGTAGACCTTCGCAGCCAGATCGCGGTGATTCACGGCATAGGCGGCTTCCATATCAAACACATGATGCTTGTCGTACCAAAGCGACGGACTGCCTAGTATGTAGCCGCTAAACATGCCGGGATCGGTAAAAAGGATTTGCGCGCCCAGCAGGCCACCATACGAGTGCCCCAGGAACAGGGACCGGCGCGGATCAGTCCGGTACCGTTTAGCGATGAACGGCAGCACGTAATCGCGTAAATAGCTTTGATATGCCAGGCCGTGGCCCTGGACGGCCCCGGTCGGTGTGTCGGATGGGCCGTTGGGGGGCGGCGTGTAATCGCGGTCCCGGCTCAGCGCGCCGTCTTCGCCATTGGCATAAGAAAGGCCGACCAGGATGAAGTCCTGGACCTGGGGATGTTCGACATTCAGGCGGCGGCTGATCTGGCTGAGAACGGGAAATGCATATAGGGCGTCCGTGGCGAAGAGGACGGGATAACGCCTGGACGGCTCTTTTGCATATGACGCCGGCAGGCTGACGAAGACCTGATAGCCTCTCCGGGATACCGGGTCCGGAACATCCCAGACCTCGGTGCCCATCAATATGTAAGGACTGCCCTTGCCCGGCTGGACTTTCACGGGTTGCTGAGCCTGCGCGGCATCCCCATAGCTCAACAGGCTGACGGCCAGGAGGATTGCGCACACGGTGCTGGCATACTTCATGGTCACGCAATCCCACTGAATCAGCTAGCTCAAAGGATAGTGGAGCAATTCTGCCAGAACCAGCGGCGGAACGGTCGAACAGCTTCGGATGTCCGCTTTTGGCGCAAAGCGCCCTCAAGGGAAGAGGAAAGTTATTTACGAAGGTGCTATCAGCCGACCTGTCCGCGATGGCGCAGCGCCTGGTCGGCCAGCACGATGGCCATCATCGCTTCGCCCACCGGCACGGCACGGATGCCGACGCACGGATCATGGCGGCCCTTGGTGACGATCTCAGTCTCGGCGCCGGATTTGTCGATGGTGCGGCGTGGCGAGAGAATGGACGAGGTCGGCTTGACCGCAAAGCGCGCCACGACCGGCTGGCCGGTGGAGATGCCGCCCAGAATGCCGCCGGCGTGATTGGACAGGAACACGGGCTTGCCGTCGTTACCCATCCGCATCTCGTCGGCGTTGGCCTCGCCGGTCATGGCCGCGGTGGCGAAGCCGTCACCGATCTCCACCGCCTTGACGGCATTGATGCTCATTAGCGCGGTCGCCAATTCGCTGTCGAGCTTGGCGTAGACCGGCGCGCCGAGCCCCGCGGGGATTCCTTCTGCCACCACTTCGATGATGGCGCCGACCGATGAGCCGCTCTTGCGGATGCCTTCCAGATAGATCTCCCACGCCGCCGCGGCTTTCGCGTCGGGGCAGAAGAAGGGATTGCTGTCCACTTCCTTCCAAGACCAGTTGGCGCGAACGATCTTCTCGGTCCCCATCTGCACCAGGGCGCCGCGGATGGTCACCGTGCCGTAGAGCTTGTCCAGCACCTTGCGGGCGATGGCGCCGGCCGCCACGCGCAGCGCGGTCTCGCGCGCGCTCTGCCGCCCGCCGCCGCGATAGTCGCGTACGCCATATTTGGCTTCGTAAGTATAGTCGGCATGGCCGGGCCGGTACTTGTCGCGGATCTCGCCATAGTCTTTTGAGCGCTGGTCCACATTCTCGATCAACAGACCGATGGGCGTGCCTGTCGTCAGGGCCACGGGCATCCGCTCGTCCTGGAAAGTGCCCGACAGGATTTTGACCGTGTCCGGCTCCTGGCGCTGGGTGACGAATTTGGATTGCCCCGGCCGGCGCTTATCCATGTAGGGCTGGATGTCGGCTTCCGTCAGAGGAATACCCGGCGGGCAGCCATCCACCACGCAGCCGATCGCCGGCCCATGGCTTTCGCCAAAGGTGGTGACACGGAAGAGGTGGCCGAAGGTATTATGGGACATGCGGGTTCTTACCCCATGGAACCGGGATTGGAAACCGCGCCCCCCGCGCCGGGAAGCTGCACGACCTCGCCGCCCCGCACCCGGAAGACCACGCCCTGCGGCTCGGACAGGGCCGACATCCTGCCTGCGTCCAGGCCGGCGAAAAGCCCGCGCAGGATTCGCGTAGCCGCGCCATGGCTGACCGCGAAGGTGTCGGTCTTGAGGTCCTTCACCCAGCCGGTCAGCCGGGCTGCTACGGCCGCGTAACTCTCGCCGCCCAGCGCCGGCACATTCCATTTGTCCCTGGCGCGCCGGTCATAATAGGCGGGATCAAGGGCGCGGGCTTCCGCCTCGGTGAGCTGGTCCCACTGGCCCAGATCGATTTCCTGGATGCGCGGATCCACGGCATAGCCATCCGGCGGCAGCTCCAGCACTTCGCGTGCGATCTCCATGGTGGCGCGGGCGCGGGCCAGCGGCGATGACACACAGGCGACCCTCGGGCGACCCCCAAGCTCGCGCTTCAGCACCAGGCCGATCTCTTCGGCCTGTTCACGGCCCAGCCTTGTGAGCGGCGTGTCCTTCTTGCCGGAAAAACGCTTGGCCAGGTTGGCTTCGGTCTGGCCGTGACGCGCGAAATAAAGCGTGACGCCTTCAGCGACGCTAAGAGGCATCCGACTTCGGGGGGACGGTGATGTCGGGCGCGTCTTCCGCCTTCATGCCCACCACATGATAGCCGGCGTCCACATGCAGGTTCTCGCCGGTTACGGCGCTGCCTAAGTCCGACAGCAGAAACAGCGCAGCATTGCCGACTTCTCCTTGCGTCACGGTACGGCGCAGCGGGGAATTATATTCGTTCCATTTGAGAATGTAGCGGCTGTCGGCAATCCCGGCGAAGGCCAGAGTCTTGATCGGGCCGGCGGAGATCGAATTCACCCGGATCTGCTTCTTGCCCAGGTCCTCGGCCATGTAGCGCACGCTGGCTTCCAGCGCCGCCTTGGCCACGCCCATCACATTGTAGTGGGGCATGTTGCGCTCCGAGCCCAGATAGGTGAGCGTCACCATGCTGCCGCCCTTGGGCATCATCTTTTCCGCCCGCTGCGCCACCGCGGTGAAGGAGTAGCAGCTGATGTCCATGGTCATGCGGAAGTTTTCCGCCGTGGTGTCCACATAGCGGCCCTTGAGCTGGTCCTTGTCGGAGAAGGCGATGGCATGGACCACGAAATCCAGGCTGTCCCACACCTTGCCCAGATCGGCGAATGCCGCGTCGATGGACTCCGGCTTGCTGACATCGCAATCGATCATGGCGGCAGGCTTCAAAGGTTCAACCAGCGGCACCACGCGCTTCTTGAACAGGTCGCCCTGATAGGAGAAGGCCAGCTCCGCGCCAGCGTCGTGCAGCGCCTGGGCGATACCCCAGGCGATGGAATGCTGGTTGGCCACGCCCATGACCAGGCCACGTTTGCCCCTCATGAGGCCTTGAAACGACATGGATTTCCCCGCTCTCTCTGCCTGAACCCCCGTCATTTACCCTGAATAGGCGTGGCGCCAAACGGATTTTCTTGGGGGCCAAAACCATCAAATATCAATAAGTTAACGTAGCTTGGCCCGAGGGTCGTAATCGGCCGCCCAGCCATCGGCAAAGTTCCTGAGAGCCTCGTCGGGTTTGTCCGGCAGGGTCACCACCAGCCGCACATAGAGGTCCCCAGCCGGGGTAGACCCATGGGCGGCGATTCCCTTGCCCTTCAGCCTGAGGACGGCGCCGGTGTTGGAATTGGCCGGTACCGACAGGGCGACAGTGCCGGTTAGGGTCGGAACCGGAACTTTTCCCCCCAGCACCGCCTCTTTCAGGCTCACCGGCAGGTCCATGCGGATGTCATTGCCGTCCCGGGTCATCCAGGGATGGACCGCCACCGACACAGTCAGCAGGATATCGCCATTGGAGGCCCCACCGCGGCCAGCGCCGCCCCGGCCTTTGACCCGCACCGCCTGGCCGTCTCTCACCCCCGCAGGGATCTTGACGTCAATCTGCTCGCCATTCTGCAGCACCACCCGGCGGGTGCCGCCCTTGGCCGCTTCTTCGAAGCTGACCGTCACCTGGGCGGTGAAATCCTCGCCCCGGGCCTGCCGGGCTCCCCCACGGCCGCGCCGCCCGCCCATCATGTTGGCGAAGATGTCCTCGAAGCCCGCCGAGGCGCCCGGTTCATCGTCGAAACTGAAATGGAATTCCCGGGCGCCGGCCTGGCCCCCGCCACCAAAGCCGCCAAAGCCTGAGCCGAAGGGGTGGCCCTGCTGAAAGCCCCCCGCGCCCCCACCATGTCGAGGATCGAAGCCCCGGGGGTTGCCGTCCGGGCCGATGGCGCCGGCGTCAAATTGGGCGCGCTTGTCCTTGTCGCCCAGGATGTCGTAGGCGCCCGAAATCTCCTGGAATTTCTTCTGCGCGGCCGCGTCCCCCGCATGCTTGTCGGGGTGATGCTTCTTGGCCAGGCCCCGGAAGGCCTTCTTGATTTCGGCCTCACTGGCGGTCTTGGGCACACCCAGGACTTCGTAGGGATCTCTCATGCCTGTCTTTCGCGGTGCAGATTCGCTCTAAATGGCCCTTTGTATCATTATTTCAAGGGCTTGGCTCCATCGGGAACATATGACGTTCGTTTGTGTTTCAGATCCTTAAGGTGGGCCATAAGCGGGGAACAGGAAACAGTTTAGATGCAATCGACTCAGGCCGAGCGGTCCGGCGCGAAAGTGTCGGTGCTGGAGGAAGCGGCCCGGTACCGCATTCTGGTCGAAGCCGTCACCGATTATGCCATTTACATGCTTGATCCCGCTGGTGTGGTCACCAGCTGGAATGCGGGCGCGCAGCGCATCAAGGGCTACACGCCGCAGGAGATTGTTGGCCAGCATTTCTCCCGCTTCTACACCGAAGAGGATCGGGCGTCCGGCCTTCCGGCCAAGGTGCTGGCCGCTGCCGCGGAGGAAGGAAAATTCGAGGCCGAGGGCTGGCGGGTGCGCAAGGACGGCACCCGCTTCTGGGCCCATGTCGTCATCGACCCCATTCACAATCATAACGGTGAGCTGACCGGCTTCGCCAAGGTCACGCGCGATCTGACCGAGCGCCAGAAAGCCCAGGAGGCCCTGCGGCGCAGTGAGGAACAGTTCCGCAGGCTGGTCCAGGGGGTCACCGATTACGCGATCTATATGCTCAGTCCCGAAGGCATCGTTACCAATTGGAACGCCGGTGCCGAACGCATCAAGGGCTATGCCCCGACCGAAATCATCGGTGAGCATTTCTCGCGCTTTTATACCGAGGAGGATCGCCTCAAGGGGATGCCGCAACGGGCGCTGGAGACCGCGGTGCGGGAGGGGCGGTTTGAAAGCGAGGGCTTGCGGGTGCGCAAGGACGGCACTCGCTTCTGGTCGCATGTGATCATAGATCCCATCCGCAGCGACGATGGCGAGCTGCTGGGTTTTGCCAAGATCACTCGCGATGTCACGGAGCGCAAGCAGACCCAGGAGTCGCTGGAGAGCGCCCGCGAGGCGCTGTTTCAGTCCCAGAAGATGGATGCGGTGGGCCAGCTCACCGGCGGCGTGGCGCATGACTTCAACAATCTGCTGATGGCGATCCTGGGCAGCCTGGAGCTCCTCAAGAAGCGGCTGCCCCAGGAGCCGCAACTGTCGCGCCTGATCGACAATGCCATGTTGGGCGCGCGCCGCGGCGCCACGCTGACCCAGCGGATGCTGGCCTTTGCCCGCCGCCAGGAGCTCGATGTCCGGCCGCTGGAATTGCCCAGGCTGGTCGCGGGCATGGCCGAACTTCTGGCAAGTTCGCTCGGCGCCGGCGCCGAAATACAAACTGATTTTCCCGGCGGCCTCAGTCCGGTGGTGGGCGATGAGAATCAGATCGAGCTGGCTCTGCTCAATCTCTGCGTCAATGCCCGCGATGCCATGCCCGAGGGCGGCCGCATCCTTATCGCCGCGCGTGAGGAGACCATGGTGGCCGGCAACAGCCTCTCGCTTCGGCCCGGCCACTATGTCTGCCTGTCGGTGACCGATACGGGCGAAGGGATGAGTTCGGAAACGCTGGCGCGCGCTACCGAGCCTTTCTTCACCACCAAGGGTGTGGGCAGAGGAACAGGTCTTGGTCTCTCCATGGTGCACGGCATGGCCGAGCAGATGGGCGGGCAACTTGCGCTCAGGAGCCAGGTGGGTCACGGCACGACCGCCGAGATTTGGCTGCCCGCGGTGGAGGGCAGCGCGGCGCGCATAGCGCAGGCTCTCAAGAGCGCAGCCCCCGCGGCGGCGCTCGGCAAGCTCCGGGTGCTGGCCGTGGATGACGACCGGCTGGTGCTGTTCAACACCACCGCCATGCTGGAAGACCTGGGCCATGAGGTGGTGGAAGCCAGTTCGGCCGATGAGGCGATGGCGCAGTTGGAAAAAGGCGGCTTCGACATGCTGATCACCGATCAGGCCATGCCGCGCATGACCGGACTTCAGCTTCTGGAGGTGGTGCGCGAGCGCTGGCCCAGTTTGCCGGTGATCCTGGCAACCGGCTATGCGGAAATTCCAGGGAGCACGCAGGTCACCGTGCCCAAGCTCAGCAAGCCTTTCACCGAGCGGGACCTGGAGCAGGCGCTGGCGGCGGCGCGGTCTCTGGCGTGATGGCGCCCGGCGGCGGGGCCACCGGCGTTGGCGGTCCCACCACCCTGAGGCGGTCGGCAGCTTCCTTCATGCCGCGATCGGCGGCGGCGGCATAAAGCTGGCGCGCCACTTCCAGATTCTGCGGCACCAGAGGCGGCGCGCCGGTCTCGTACAATTCTCCCAGCTGGAACTGCGCCATAGGGTGATGGGCGGCGGCCGCGGCCTGAAGCAGCGGCAAAGCCGCGCCAAGATCCGGCGGGCCGGCTTCGCCCTTGAGCAGCATGTCGGCAAGATCGGCCTGGGCGGTGGGAAGCCCCGCCTGCGCGGCGCGAAGAAGAAGTTCTTCCGCCTGCTTGGGGTCCTTCTCGACGCCCTGGCCCTTGCGCAGCATCATGCCGAGATTGCGCATGGCCGCGACATCTTCATAGCGCAGGTCCCACCAGATCTCGAACGCCTTGCGATAGTCGCCGGCGTCATAGGCCGTGATGCCGGAATTGAAAACGGCCGCGATCTCCGCACCGGTGCGCGCCGCCCAAGCGGGCTCCATGAGCGCAGGCTGAATCAGCAGAAGGCCCAGCACGGCGGCGGCCAACGGTTTGTACATATGACGCATGAGGAGCGGAGGCTACCCCGCGGAAAGCTAAACTGCTAGGACGGCAACATGACGATGGAGACAGGAGGACCCTTGGACGATGGCGGCATCACGCCGCGCACCGATCCTTTTGTCCTGTTTCAGGAATGGCTCAAGGAAGCCGAAAGCGCCGAGCCCAATGATCCGAACGCCATGGCGCTGGCCACGGCCGATGCGGACGGCGTGCCCGATGTGCGCATGGTGCTGCTCAAGGGCGCGGATGAACGCGGCTTCGTCTTCTATTCCAATGCCGACAGCATCAAGGGCGCGGAGCTGGCGGCCAATCCCAAAGCCGCGCTCAATTTCCACTGGAAGAGCCTGCGCAAGGCCGTGCGGGTGCAAGGCGCGGTGGCGCGCGTCAGCGACGCGGAGGCCGATGCCTATTTCGCCACCCGCCCCAAGGACAGCCAGATCGGCGCCTGGGCCTCGCCCCAGTCGCGGCCCATGGAAGGACGCTTCGTCTTCGAAAAAGCGATCGCCGAATATGCCGTCAAATATGCGCTGACCAAGGTGCCGCGTCCGCCTTACTGGACGGGCTGGCGCGTTACGCCGCTGCGCATCGAATTCTGGCGCGACCGTCCCTTCCGGCTGCACGACCGGCTGGTCTATACCCGCGCCACGGCCGATGCGCCGTGGCGGACGGAAAGACTCTTTCCGTGACAGGCTGGCGGATTTGTTACGGCCAGGACATCGCCGGCACGCCCGCCGGCGAAGCGCTTTTCTCGCTGACATGTCCATGCGCCCTGCACATCCCACGCTTTGCCTGGCGGCCGAAGAATGGCACCCTGATCCCGTCGGCGGCGGACGGCGCCCCTGGATCATGAAAGTCTGACATGTCGGCGGAGAATAGCGGGCATCTCCAGCGTGCCGCCGGGCTGATGAAGCGGGCGGCCATCGCCTCGGTCGGCGTGTCGCTGTTCCTGGTGGCGATCAAGGCCTTTGCCTATTTCGCCTCGCACTCCGTCGCCATGCTGGCGAGCCTTGCGGATTCGGCGCTCGACCTTTTCACCGCCTCGCTCAATCTCCTGGCCATCCGCCAGTCGCTGACACCAGCCGACGCCGAGCATCGCTTCGGCCACGGCAAGGCCGAGCCGCTGGCGGGGCTGGCGCAGGGCGCCTTCATCACGGCCAGCGCATTGTTTCTTGTCATCCAGGCCGTCAACCGCATCCTCGCACCTGAGCCTTTGGATCACAGTGTCGAGGCTTTGGTGGTCATGTGCGTGGCCATTTTCTGCGCCATCCTCCTGATCCTGTATGAGCGCCGGGTGGTGGCAAAAACCGGCAGCCTGGCGGTGGAAGCCGACCAGACCCATTATCTTGGTGATCTTGCCACCAATATCGGCGTGGTGCTGGCGCTGGTGCTGACGGCCTATATGGGCTGGACCCTGGCCGATCCGCTGATTGCCATGGTGGTCGCATGCGTCATGGTCTTTGCCGCCTTCCGCGTGGGACGCCAGAGCTTCCACCAGTTGATGGACCGCGAATTGCCGGACGAGGAGCGCGCCCGCATCCGCCGTATCGCCGAGGCGCATGACGCCGTCCGCAATGTTCATGACCTCAAGACCCGTGCGGCGGGGCTTTCCACTTTCATCCAGCTTCATCTGGCCCTGGACCCGGAGATGAAGCTGAGGGACGCGCACCAGATCAGCGATGCCGTCGAGAAGGCGCTCCAGCATGCCTATCCCGGCGCCGACGTGATAATCCATCAGGACCCCGCGGGTCTGGAGCCGCTGCCGCCAGATTTTTCCTGATCGGCTTTACATAATCTTTTGAGCGTAACTGCGTATTACTTGCAGCAAGCCGTTTTGCGCCGGTCTATCGTCCGGTAACCAACGGGGATAGGCATGGCAAACAATCTGCGGCCGGGCAGCTACGGGCCGACGGCGAAGCTTTTTCACTGGGCGATCTTCCTGCTGCTGGCGGCGCAATATGCGGTGGGCTCGATCATGCCGCATATCGGGCGCAAGACCCTGGATGAAGGCTGGGTCAACATTCATCTCTCGCTGGGCGCGCTGATCCTGGCGGTGATCGTGGCCCGCTTCGTCTGGCGGCTGTTCCATCATGTGGCTTTGCCTGAGAACATGCCGGGGTGGGAGCTGGCTTTGTCGCGCATCACCCACCTGACGCTTTATGCCTTGGTCTTGGTGATGACGCTGCTGGGCTGGGCGGCTGCCAACTCCCGCGGCTGGACGGTCACTATCGCCGGCCTGATCCCGATACCGGACATCGCACCCAAAGGCTCGGCTTGGGGGCATGAGGCGGGCGACATCCACAATATCCTGGTCTATGTGCTGCTCGGCTTCATCGCCCTGCATGTGGCGGGCGCGCTGTACCACTATTTTGTGCTGCGCGACCGCGTCCTGCAGCGCATGTGGATGGCGCCCGAGACATGAGGTTTCTTCCGCTTGCCGCGCTGCTGGCGCTTTTACCGGCGCCGGCTTTGGCGCTCACCGACGAGATCCAGGTCTATACCGGCGACGTGGCCGCGCCCGGCATCTTCAATCTGACCTGGCACAACAACTACACGCCCGACGGCCTGAAGACGCCGGACTTTCCGGCGGGCCTTGTGGACAATCACTCCTGGAGCGGCGTCACCGAATGGGCCTATGGCGTCACGCCCTGGTTCGAGGCGGGACTGTATCTGCCGCTTTATGCCGATTCCTCCAACCGCGGGCCCCAGCTCAACGGCTTCAAGCTGCGCACCCTGTTCGTCAATCCCGACAATGCGACCAGTAACTTCTATTACGGCGTGAATTTCGAGTTCAGCTACAATTCCCGCCACTGGGATGAGAGACGCTATACCGGCGAGATCCGTCCCATCCTGGGCTACCGCGGCGAGGGCTGGAGCCTCACGGTCAATCCCATCCTGGACAACAGCTATGTGGGCTTTTCGAGGCTGGATTTCGCCCCTGCAACGCGGCTGGACTTCGAGATCGCCAAGGGCTGGACCATCGCGGCCGAGGAATATGACGATTTCGGCGAACTGCGCGGCTTCCAGCCGACGGACCAGCAATCGCACCAGCTCTACGCCGTGGTGGACCATGATTTGGGGCCGGTGTCGGTGGAGTTCGGCGCCGGCTTCGGCCTGACGCCGGCCACCGACAAACTCACCTTCAAGCTGATCCTCTCCACCGACCTCAACGGCGACAACGGCATCTTTCGCTAGATATCAGCGCCCGCGGCGTTGAACGAGGGCGCCGGCGTTGGCTTCGCCAGGCCCAGATGCTTGCGCGCCAGACGGTGCGCCAGC
>Ga0310811_10000758_pt1 | contig 41369 bp, 34 predicted proteins | sample YCmetagenome_FD_207642 | JGI IMG/M metagenome (GOLD analysis project Ga0310811, IMG submission 207642) | Soil microbial communities from experimental microcosm in Duke University, North Carolina, United States - YC | ecosystem: Engineered > Artificial ecosystem > Soil microcosm > Unclassified ...
TACGCTACAATAGCCATCCGGATCTTCGGATACGATACTTATAGCATTCTGAAATACGGGGCTATACTCGGGAAAGGGGCACAGCGTACGAGCTGAGGCCGAAGCCCTTTGGATCCGTTACCTTTGAGCACGACCTTAACACTAATGGTCAATATATTAATACTATAGCCATGTCATACAATCAGAAGCCATCCAACTACATAAACACCACCTACACCCTGTCCATTACAAATGTCTGTAGGTAGGTTTGCTAGATGCGCAACAATGGGATATCCTCTTGTGGTACCAAGTGAGGATAACCTAGTTTTGTCAGCATACAAAATGAAAGCTAAGGGCTTGCCGCCCGGTGGTAGCTGAGACTATGAGGCAAATGAATACAATCAAATTCACCACAGGTGACATCAATACACACTTGAACATTCCAAAAGGTGTTGGCAGTGAAAGGTTCATCTGTAAAACATACAAAAGTCTTGCCATCAAACTTTGAGAAGTGCTGTGCATCAAAAACCATATGTGGGAACAGTCGAGGATTGCGAAGGAGATCAGCCACCCACTCCCAGAGATCCCGATAGTATAAATCAAATTGTCAGATTGTATCATCGTATGGTACAGAAATTATGTCCTGAGTAAACTAATAAAACTTGGTAGTTGTCAGGAGTTGATGTCAGAAAGAATGAACCCCAGTAACATGATTGGAGACAGCATCCCATTTGTTGCAGATGTCTTTGTGGTTCTGAAACGTGAATTTTTCCTTCCAGGAAGCGCACCAGTTACAGAACTTGATAAGACAATCAGTTTGTTCATTATTTAGGCAAGCCTCCAGAGCAAGCTCAGCAATCTCAATCTCCAGTCACAATTTGAATGGAGCCCAAGGGCGTTTGTCAGGTGACATAGATGTCAATGGTGTTGGATGGTGTTTGAAATCATTGAAAGCATGTACTTTTGGTGCCATCCCACTGCTGGGATGATATTCACACTTGATGTCATCGACCTGGAACATCAGTGTAAGGAATAATGCCTCTCATTGTGTGATATGGTGCTTTTCACTAGGGAGTACATGGCATGAACTTGCAGCACCACTCTGAGTGCTATCTGCAGCTATTCCTATATGAGGCGCAGCTTTCCCACACAACGCGCGCCATGCGCACACACGTCCTGTGCTTCACGATGTGCATGCTTTCCCGCGCTTGAAGTGCCCTATAGCACCAGCCATCCAGAAGCATCCATCCACTGTCCACCAAGCTCTCTAAGTGCATATATTCCTATTTTCCTTATTTGCATATTGTTCCACTTTTATTTTTATCATGGACCCTTACTTTACATACCTTACTCGGTAGTGCTTCAGCTCTGCATGACAGCACTTAGGCGCCATATATAAGCGCCAGCAGTACTTACTATTGGATTACTTGTTGGTTGACAGAACTTTCCACCCACTATTTACCTAGCAGAATATAGTAGAAATCCATTCATTTCACACTCTCTCATTTGTGCATATATGCGCACACTTTCCTGTGCTTCACACAGCACACGCGTGCGTTCCCACGCCTTCATGCCTTGTGTGCACCTGCACTTTCTTGTGCCCTGCATTGGCCAACCAGTAGCACCTTCAGCGCATACCACTAGATCCTTGCTGCACTTGTTTCCCCTTTAGGGTCAAATGCACTTGTCATCTCAGGTATAGCAGACTAGGCAATGCACGACCTTACAACAATTATAGATACAGTCAGGAGCTTTGTTCGCATCTTGCTGTGTTGTAGTTTCTACATTGGGTCTGTGTGTTCAGGGATGTTGACATCAAGAAACAAGGTAGGTTCTAGCAAAGTTTTGATGGTGAATAATAAACATAGCAAATGATAATCTGAGCTTACCATTGAGCTCCACATTGTCTAAATTGTTCCAAGTGCCTGGTGAGACATGTTGTCCTGTTATAACTTGAATACAATTAAAAAACACGCTAAAGGGCACTTACCTCTCTGTCCTGACACTGTATCAGTATGATCTCCTCCCAAAATTTGTCATGGATTTGAGGGACCCACTATTATGAGTAGAATTAGAGACTATATATAATGAGAAAATGTGCATACCTGTTGCAGTGTTTCTTTGAATGGAATCCACAAAATGTTGATTTTGCTGTTGTTTCTTGGCTTTCTTCTCACAAGCCTTGTGGTGAGTGGTGTTACCACATGGCTTGATGTCATGTTGACACAAGTCACAATATTTTGACCTCTCAGGGCCCATTGTGTCGACAGGAATACAAAAGTTATGTACACAGGTAGAAAGGAGGGAGGAGAATGCTCAAGAATGCTGTGAAAGAGGAACCCAAGCGAGTAAGACGCATATCAATCATGTCGGATGTGCATTGCAAGTGATTGAAACCCTGCCATCAATCTTACAGCAAGGATGTAAACGCAATTGTAATGTGATTGTGACATGATGTGAATGATTCCTGATTACAATCGTTTTAGGAAATTTGCAACAGAGGAAGGTGACCAACATGAGCAGCTGAATGTATAAACCAAGGATATAGAACTGTGGCAATGGTGCAGAACCAACATGATGACTTTACTACAAGATAGCACCAGTCAGCTACCATCTGGAAGCATGAGTGCCATACTTGTTATAGTACCACTGCAGCAGTGGCTTAACCTGTGAGACGACAGATTCCTTCAAAATCACTACCAAACCAAATTTCAAGCCTCTCAAGTGAGTTAATGCCACTATTCAACTGTAGCAGATTCAATATTCAACTTCTGCTGCAACCACATCATAACAATGGCATCAGATAAGAATCCCAAAAAGACTTGGGAGAGTACCCACCACATGCATCAACTGTATTATCACATATGTACTAACAGAGGTAACGTAATGCACAGAGTTGGTGAGGCATAAATGATGATTAATTATGTAATGTTCCTATGCCTACTCATCTCCAACTACGAGTGGCCTCTAGTACGGATTCTTTCCCAACTGGGATGACTCGGAAACACTACAGGATGAACAATTTAGATTTGACCATGCAGAAGAAATACTCAGCCACCAGCCTTGCACCAGCCCCTCACTGATCATGTTACTTAGGCTAACATGAAGAGATACCTGGCTGTGTCACAGTGGGTGGCCTTTCCTACTATATGGTGATTTTGAAGGAAGAAGATATTCAATACTATCAGTACAGTAAATCTAAGTCACCAGATCTTCTCAAATTGATGTTACACAAATCTCATGGGAGAGAATGGATCCCTTGCACAATTGCACAACCCCCCAGAACTCCAAGCAAGACTACCCTGCTCCTGGCACCCACATCGTATGTATGATTGGGTGAGTTCAAATCTAGATCTTTGCTACCTCTTCCTTGCAACATGCTGGCTGCTAATGATGATGTGGCTGACCTTCAAGTTGATACTCAGCTTAGTACATCTTCCTTGAAATGAGGTTCTGGTTGATGGAATGATTAATTCAATTGTATAATCAGAGCCAACTTGGAGAACATCTAACCTATGGTTCCTCCTGCACTGGAAATTCAGGATAGACTTTTCTCTCTGGGTGGGAAGCCTAGCTTCATCATGGACTACCATGACACCAGTCACAGTATACCCAATCATGCCAATATTTGCTGTGACACTATCATAGAGTCTCTGGTATGTGATCTACAACAGACAAAGTTCAGGGTAAGATGACAAGTGACTATCATTTCGTGTATTTCCAGTACTCACATATCTTGCACATTTCACAATCCTGCACATTTCACATTTTGCATACTCGCATATCTTGCACATTTTGCATTGTCAGACTTTCACAGTTTTCATGTTTTCACACATATTGCATATTTTGTGCTCTTTGTGTTCTCATGTTTTTTGCACTTTGACATGCGCTACCACACACCTCCCTAGGATCCATCACATTCTGTTTGCATATCCTGTCCTCATCCTCCAAGGTCCATTGGTGCATATTTCACTTTGTTTCACTTGCATCATATCATTTATGTCTTTGTATTCCCATTTATGTTCACTTATCTCATTATGTGTTTACATTGCATCACCCGTGTATGTTTAGTGCTACCTACTCAGCTCTGAGCCCTGGGAACTCACTTAGTATGCTGACACATCACTGCAGAGTTAGAGGTTTTCATTTCACTTCTCTTCCACCACTTACACATTAGATAGTAGGACTTAGCACATAAAATTCCATTGATTTCCTATCTGTTGTTGCATTCCACAAGAGCCTCAGGATATTCTTGAGAGCCGCATCTACCCTCAAGTTAGAGAGCCCCACTTTCATGTTTTCAAGGAGTAACACACTTCATAATATTTCGCACATTTTCCTGTGCTTCATTATTTACAGTGCATTTTCATATGCCTTTATCCACATCACACACCACTACTTCCCCTTCCCTCAAGAGTGCTTTATGAGCCTCCAGACCAAAGCCCAGTCCATGACTCCCCTCTCTTATAGAGGAATCTTTCTCAGTAGCAATCCCCTTGGGACGAGCTATATCTCACATCCAGAGGAGCACTGTAGAGTCCACACTTGGTCTAGCCCCCACCCACTCATCATTCCTCACCTTTACCAAGTCAGTGCAACAACTCCAAGTCCATGTCGGGTGCGAGATGTGATGTCATGGTAAGCTCTCTTCTCCTTGTTGGCGTGTTGAGGGCAGTGAACACAGGTAACTTAAATTTATGTAACATGTCAGTCACAGTAGCACCCCACACAGTGGTGTGAGTGGTACTACTACTTGCCTGAGGATTTGCATAATGAGACACATTGGAGGTCTCCATGCTTGAAGAGGCTTGTCACGGCATTCTGATAGGTGTTGGTTGTTCAAGTTGATCTGAAAACTCAAAGTTAGCCCCAGTGAAGTTCTTATATTAATTTTTGGCATGTGACATACTATTTTTGGGTATAGCGGAGTGTGCACATCATACTATTTAAAGTGGGACAGCAGAGCCTGTGATCAACTCAGAGGCCTTGGTGAGGAGAAGGCACAAGTCAACACAATATGCCAAATTGTTACTTATCTGAAATTTCTCTATTGCAAACAACCTATAATACATCTGTATTGATGAGTAGCACCATAGTTATGGAAGGTAGACTACACTGAGTCAAGCATCCTGGATTCTGACCGTCACTAAACACAAATCGGCTAGTGCTTAGTAGGCCAAGTGCAAATTGAGCTTGAGTGGTTACCATTTTTGGTATTTGGTCATTGCATGAAGCTACCCTGAGTCCCTGACTCAGCTCAGCCACTTAAGTACTCAAGTCAGAAAATGCTGTACCATTTTTGGCAATCAGATAGCCAAGGCTGGTTGCAAAATGTGCAAGCCACCATTATTACCTTTCTAGTGTTCAATTCAGTCACATACTGTTGCTACTTATTGAGTCAATGGCTGCCCAAGTCATGATCTGGTAAGGTAAACTTTAGTCTATGTGACAGGCAGCTGAATCATTCAAGTCACTGGTTAAGAATTTTGTGTTCCCCACTGTACTACTAGTACTCAACAGGAATAATCAGTCGGAGCGCCTTCGCAAGGCCAAGTTGTACAGAACACCATTGACATAATCACAGATGGCATGTCACTCTCCACTTTCCCTCGAAGATTATGCTGACCTACTAGTAGCCCAAGTATCATTGTGAGTCAAACTTGTGATACTCCCTAGTAGACATTGAAGCATCAACACAGATAACCCTATTAGGGAAGAGACAGTCAAAAGTCTGTGATAAATCTGGCAAAGTCCAAGAGAGATGCAATACTTCATAGCATTGGACAGCAAATGTTATGCAATTTAATCAAATGTACTTCTGATTCCTCTCACAGATGGGCCTCAGACACTACCTGTTTGAATCTCCACAATACCAAAAATGGTTATCACTAGCCTCAATATTATCCCTGGAATCTTGGGGGTCCCTCAGTGGTATCATCATGAATATTCTCCTAGTCATGTAACAATGATTAGCTGCAACGACCTTGTTGGCAGGTATGGGAAAGTCATCATAGTGCAGCATACTTGGTCATAGAGCAGGTGACTGCACCCGTTCCTCCTAATTATAGGGTGCAGCCCCAGGTGAATTCACCAACTTGTTCTTGGAGTCATTACTATGTTTTGATTATTTTTTAAATAGGCTGTGATTATGATGCCATAGACATATCAGTCTCCCTTGCAAAGTCTTGTTGGATCACCAAGCCAATCTGCACCCTTCATTTCTGAATTCTAGATCCAAGCACTCATACTAGTATAGCAGTTATCACTCACACAATTGTTAGGGAGCTCTTGAATTTGAGTTTCGTTAAGTACATCCACTCCTAGTTTTATCATCTTTTAATGGAGTATTTAGATATCTACACTTACCTATGTTGAGTCATATCTGTGGCAATGGATCTGGAAACTTTTCACATTCACAGTTTCCAAAAATCACACCCTTAGTACATATTTATTTTGGAGGTTCATTACCAAGAAAATCAGGCCAGCCTGATTCAGATGGACAATTGCCCTGGACATTGATGAACTTGAATGCCAGTGCAACTTGAATGTTCAAAGTTTCTGTGAAGTGACTACTGTCATGATTGTCTTCAAATTCTCAGGTGCTGAGATTTTATCAACCCCTCCTCAGTTTCTTTTGCTCACGCACTACTAGATGAAGATGATTCAAATGATCATATTCATAACTCATGGTTGAAGGCTACAGTGACTCCAGTGAGTCTGCCTGGGCCAAGGTTACCAATTCTAAGTTAAGTTATTAGAGTTTGATATCATTTTTGCTGGAGGTGCAGTGCTAATGTCATGGCATGTTGGTGCAGATAGATTTGGAATGTGTTGCTCACTCAGCAACCCATTGTCTTGACAGACTCTAGGGATACCCCTTGAAGGAGGTACTCTAGGATCCCACCAATCTGAATCCCATGACCTTTGAGAGACTCTCCCCCAAGTGATCCTGTGCAGACTGTAAACACTTCAGAAATTGATGTTTCATTAAGGGCCTCATGCCATTCTTGTGTTTCCAACTGAACAGTGCCTTGGAGGTCATGGGCACATTGATAGCAAGATGATTCATCAGTGTGGCTTGGGGGTCTGTTACACCTGGTTGGGCAGCCCAGTACATGTCCTTGCCTGTGAGCAATACCTTGGTGCAAGGTAGGTGAAAGACAGTCACTACAAAACCATTTGATCAGTCTCAGTGTGCATGTCACTTACTTTAATGTGGATTGTCTGATCAAAGGTTCATAGTGATGGGACCATAAATTCTCCTGTGTGCACTATCGTGAAGAACAAAGTTGTAAGGCATGCATAAACAGCAGCATGGAGTGGAGTAGATAGATTGAGCATGGGGTGTAGTCTACAAATGAGATCAACTGTGAAAAGCGCTCATTTGGGGTGAGTTAAGGCTGGGGGAGTGAGACATTTACCCCCTTCTAATGCCAAGGAGACCTGGTCCTGATTGTTACAGCCACCCTATTCTTTTCTCACAGTACGCTTCCTTTCCATTCCACTATGCTTCCTTGTCACTGCATTAACCTTTCACCTACTTCCCTTTCACCTTGCTATATCCTCATGCTTCCTTATCTCTGGCTCGTCTTGACTCCCCTTCCCATGAACCTTCCTTTCCTGTACTATTACCCTTGGTCCATGCTCATCTCTTTTACCTATTTAAGGATGTAGCTATTGCTTGTATTTTTCTAACTTGAATCTACTCGGTTCTCCTTGATAACTTGAACTCTAGCTCCTTGGGAAGGAGGCTAGCCTTGTTGACCTCGAATAAGCTCTAGATTCTGCGGGAGTCTAGACGATCGGATCCTGCAGGAGTCCATAGCCCGACGAAGCTACGCTTCAGTTGGTCCTGATCCAGAACCACCTTTATTGGTGCTGTTGATTGCCTTTGTTGGCGTACTCTATCCGAGTCCATAACACTGATGAGCTAGCCAGGGTTGACCATGTATTAAGTGCCAGGCATGAACTGAATACAAATGGTTTTCCAGGGTCTTCCCAGAATACATCCCTGCACAGGAGGCAATGAAGGCAAGGATTAGTACAGATGAGGCTGGGCATCTCTGAAGCTCTGGTATTTTGTGAGAGTCACAGAAAATGTGAAAAACTAAGAACCCAGAACCATATGTCTCTTGTGTGCTAGGTGCATGGGAGTGCGCAATCACCATCAGGATGTGTTCCAGGTCATCTTCTGAAATTGCAACTGATGATCCAGTGTAATCTTACTGAGAACATGACACTGCAGGGACCTAGAGACGCAAACAGTCGCATGCAAGGCAGTGTGATCTCAATGAGGACAACAGAGGGGTCAGAGCCATATGATAAGAGTGTGGTAGTACCTGTGTCACAGTGAATGCGATGGGAGCAGTGTTTGATAAATGAGAGGTGCTAGTTGCACCAAGCATCCTGGAACAGTAAGAGCTTTTCTCCCCAGTTGTCTGCCTCATCAACCAGCTCATCAAGGCCTGAGTCCAGACTGTTGAAACTGGGGGGAGAGTGTATAGTGGAGAGATCTGCATCAATGATGAATTTGGAGAGGTCTCTGGGGAGAGAGATGGGTGGTAACAGGAATCTACAGGGCAGAAAGACCCCTCTGGAGGGACTGTCAGCAGGGTTGTCTCTATTGGGAACATAGTAGAAGTGGACTGAGGTACCCTTGCCAATGGATTTGAGTAACTGGTGGATGCTACAAAGGACAAGGTTGGTCGCCCAGTTCCAACTGTGACCATTCCTCCAGGCATTGACAATCCCTTGGTTGTCACAGAAGAGGCAGAAGTGTTGGAAGGGCCAGTCTTGGCAGCTATCAAGGATGGCATGAATGAGAAGTTTGAAGCTGACACATTCCACTCAGCTGATGTCTCCTTGGCCATCCAATGTTCTCCAGTTTGGGCATAGAGTCCAAGTGCGCCAATACCCATGGATAACAATTGCAATTCCAACAGACATGCTGGCATCTGAGAATGCATAAAAGTCAATGAGTGTGGAAGGGAGGGAGATAGAGTGACTGATGTGGGATTGTGCAAGCCAAGATTGCCACCAGATAAGATCATTGATGATGTATTGAATGGGGTGATGAGGCATGAAAATGGATGAGAACAGCAGACTCCAAGCATAAATTCCAAGTTGGTGAGGTAAGCATGTCCTGTTGGTGTGATCAAGCAGGTGTGTAAAAGCTTGCCATATAGCTTCTGTGTATCTTGGAGAGTGTGCATTTTCCATGAAAACCATTCCATAATGGCCACCATATGTTTCATTTTCTTCATGGAAGGAAGTTCATGCTGATGGCATGGAAGGTGCCATAACATGAACAAGGGTTTTGTCATATCCCAGATTCCAGACCTATCCTATAGTTGGATATATGGACTAATCCTTAGATTAGGATCCTAGACTTCATCCATAACCAGTTCCAGTCTCATCCACTATCGCAATTGTCCAACTACCAACTACCACTTGTCCATCCAATCCAATATATGGATCCAATCCGATTTGCCTATCCACTCCGGATCTGATACAATAAGCTTTCTTAGTCATTACCTGTCCATATAACATTAACACAGCCTATTCCTTTATCCAATATGCCTATCCACTCGGGATCCGATAGGATAAGCTTTCTTATTCATTACCTGTCCATATAATGTTAACACAGCCTATTCCTTCATTCGGTATTCTCTACCTTTCAGATAACTGGTTCTATACTTACCTGATATCTTTGCTACTTGTCTATTACCAGTACTTGGTTGTTTACCTATCCGTTATGCTTACTGATCTGTTATCCTTTGACTGCGCTAATGTACATAGCCTCAGATACTGCCTCTGATTATTCCATTAGCTACCTATAGTGTATAAACTCTTGTAAATCTCAATAGATCCTCAGTTCAAATACATTGTCTTGCAGCATTCTTGTCCTTGCACATTAGTGTTGTAAGGACCCCTTCTCTATCCTTTGGGCCTAGAGATTGATTCCCTAGGCCAGAGCTCTGCTCTTCCACATTTCCAGACTTCATCCATTTCCAGATTCTATCTTAAGCCTAAAGGATTGTATCCTTAGGTTAAAGTCTTGTTTTCCAATACTCACACTCCTTCTGATCCTTATCCAACTCTGTCTCTACCCAAGGGTAGTCTATATCTGTCCACATCCACTCTGGAACCCCTATCCAGAACTCCAGACCACTATTCCTGCCTTGGACTGTGTCCATTGCAGTATATCCACCCTATGTCTTTACTAAGGATTGATACTGTTAAGGTTGTACTCAAGGGGTAATGGATCCGAAGGGCTTCGGCCTCAGCTCGTACGCTGTGCCCCTTTCCCGAGTATAGCCCCGTATTTCAGAATGCTATAAGTATCGTATCCGAAGATCCGGATGGCTATTGTAGCATATCCGAAGGTCCAGACGACTATCATATGGTATCCGGTAGAGAGGAAGGTAACGTATTCCTATCTGAAGACAAGGAATAGTATCGTATACATATCCGAGGGTAAGGATTAGTATCATATTCCTATCCGAAGATAAGGAATAGTATCGTATACATATCCAGATGGCGTCCGGATATCGGACGAAAGTATAAGGACTAGTCTAGACAAGTCTAGGACTAGAAACTAGCAGAGTGTAGACTATCCGCAGATAGAGGCGGATGCGTATAGACTATCGGATACAATCCTTAAGTCTCAGAGGGTGACAAGAGTTGTTAAGACTTGAGTCCGGATAACGGAATGAGGACAATCTAAGATGATATTCAAACTGGGGTGCTAAGAACATATACAAGAGTTTATATACGATAGAACTATGCGAGAGGCTATGCACCAAGTATCGCAAAGTATAAGCAATGCTTATTAGAAGTCAATCATAAGCCGGAAGGTAATCACAAGTGAAGCGGATCAGTAAACATAACTGGGAATTAATCACAAGTGAAACGGATCAGTAGAACATAGCCGGAAGAAAGCATAACCAATAAACTGGAAAGGAGGATATACTAAATGGAGGAAATAAGCAGTGTTTAACATTATATGAACAGGATATGAATGAAGAAGCTTATTGTAATGGATCCGGTACGGATCTGATCGGATCTGACATTCGGAACTTCGGATGAGAAGCGCAAATGTATGGGATATGACAGTATCCCCCCTTTAGGGCCGATCCCTAGAAGGCTAAAGAATCATAGATCCAGTCCACGAGAATCAATGGAGAAGAATGATGGTAGTAGTGCTGAGTTCGGATTTCCACAGATATACCAACGTCAAAGTGTCGCAGATGATTCCTACCCCCCACTTATTAACACACACTAGCTTAACTTGAGAAATGTCTGGCAACAACTCTGGAGCTCAACAATCTGCTAAGGCTAGGCTTGAAGAGCTTAGGCAACAGATCCTGGATGCGGAAGAAGCAGCCTGGATGGAGGAAGAGGCTTTGAAGGCTCAGGAAGTGGAGCGGAAGCATTTAGCGGATCTGGAGAAAGTGAGGCAAGCGGAGCTTCGGATCCAGCAAGCGGAGGAGAAAAGGCGTCAGGAAATTGTTAAGGAAATGGTGCGTTTCGGATCCATTTGCTAGTCTTTTCACTAACGTTTCGGATAGACTCAGAAGATGTCTTCTAAGGAGGACGGATCCTGCACGCGCTGCTCTGGAAGGGCGTGGATCTGTTAATGGACGGATGCTGCAGCTAATCCTTTGGTAAGTTGTCCAGATAGCTTCGGATCCGCGTTTTTGACATTCGGATAGATCAAGCCTTGTGACACTTGCCGGAAGGACAAGGCCACCTGTCCTGGACGGCCTGGAACTGTCAAGGCCTCTAAGGGCAAGAAGAGACAGCGCGCTGCCGGATCCCCTTCTCCCAGGGGCAAGGGTAAAAAGTGTCAGCAGAGTCCTACTCCAGAAGCTCCGGATTATATGGAGTATGATGACCAGGCTTGGGTAGCAGCTGCTAACAATATAGTAGCGGAGTTGACTAGGACTAATGCGCTCCTGGAGAAGAGTATTGAAGTGGCTGAGGGAAGTAGGGCTGCCATGGAGCGGATGTGCTCCGGATTGGAGCTGTTCCTTCAGCAACAGAGGGAATTCCAAGCCCTCTTGTTCAAGGAGCTTAGGCTTGACCACCAGATCGCTTCGGATAAGGCTCAGATGGGTCCGGATGAGGAAGAGGAAGGTGATGAGGAGATGGAATAGGCATCCGGAAGTGAGGAGGGCGGATCTGGAGCGGATGAGGAGTCTATGGAGATGTAGATTTTCGGATCCATTTTCTTAACTTCCGCTACTTGTACTTGTAGTTTCCGTTATGTACAATCTGTATACTTCAGTTTTTAATAGGACCAGGCTTGTCCGGATATGCTGAGTGATAATCCAATACTAGTTCAGACGCGTTTCCGAGTTCTGTAGCTAGTAACCATGAAGTCTCTTCGTCCGTTCCTTCATATCTGGACCATCAGACGAGGTATAAGAGTTGGCATTGTCTTCTTCAATGGTCTAGCTTAGAGTCTAGGATTTCGGATATCTCATACTCTGGCTCTCCGTTAACTTCTACTGGAGGCGGAGGGGGTTGGATACAATTAGAGATGGTGTTCGGGGTTGCAGGTTCTAATTGGGACACATGGAAAACAGGATGGACTGAACGCATTGGATCAGATCTGATCGGATCTGACATCCGGAACTTCGGATGAGAAGCGTGAATGTATGGGATATGACAGATACACATATTTATCCCACTTCCTATCAAGTGGACAGAACTCCATCTGAGTTTCCGATACTTGTCCGGAAGTTTCCCACGCTCATCTGGAAGTCCTTCGGATGCTCCACCAGAGGTGTCTGCCTCCAAAGTCCTACAGACTTCATTAGGACCTTATTGGACTTTATCCAAAATTAAGGGCACTGTACTCAGGTGAGGGGCACAGTGTATGAGCTGAGGCCAAAGCCCTTCTGAGTTAGTCACTCTCACCCCTCCAAGAGATTGTATGCACCTGGCATGTGATGGTCTTTAACATGTTTCATCTCTGAATCAAAATCTCTGCAGGCTGGCAGATTCTTCTTTGTTGGTAAGAAAAGCAGCAAGCTAAGACCCTGTCAAGACTACCAATACATCAATGATTGGAAGATTAAGAATTCATACCTGCTTCCCCTTCCCCTAACCCTCATCACCTGACTTGATGATGCAAAATACTTCAAAAAAATGAATATACAATTGGGGTATAACAATATATGGATTCACCCAGATGATAGATAGAAGGCAGCATTCACTATGAAATTCAGGTTATTTGAACCTAACATGATGTTCTTTGGTCTCTGCAACTCCCCAGCCACATTCCAAGCATACATGAACCACACCTTCCAACAAGAAATCAATGAAGGATGGCTTGTTATCTATATGGATGACATCCTGATCTTTTCCAAGACATTGGCAGAACACTAGAAGTGAACCAGATGGATACTAGACACCATATGGAAAGAACGACTCTTCTTGAAGCCTGAAAAATGCACCTTTGACACTGAAGAAGTAGAATACCTTGGAATGATCATCAAACCCAGAAAAATCATGATGGACTCTGCCAAGTTGGACTGAATTAAGGATTGGCTGGTTCCCACATTGGTTAAGGAAACTCATTCATTGCTTGGATTTTGCAACTTCTACTGTAACTTCATTTCACATTACTCCAATATCACTCGACCTCTGATTGACCTGACAAAGAAAGATGTGCAGTTTACCTGGACTCCTGCCTGTAACAATTCTTTCCTAATGCTCAAAGACTGCTTCCTGTGACAACCGGTGTGAAAGAATAAATTTATCTAGGCTGAAAAGACTAGTTCCACTTATCCTTATATGCAAGGGAAGCTGAACCACAAGGACTTAGCAACCTATGGCAACCTTATATCAACCTGACAGTGATAGTGCTCTGAATAAACTGAGACTGGTTAGGGCACTGAGCTATCTAAGGGTGCAAAATGAAGAAATGTGATGGGGTGCAACTTGTAGTTAAGTAGTGTGCTGGTGGAGGATATGAAAATAGCAATGAGCCAGAATTGGCAAACAATGCGCTGGTGTGAGATGCGACAATAGGAGGAAGCAGGGATTGGTGAGTAATGTGCTGGCACAAGATGCGACAATAGAGGAGCAGGTACTGGCAAGCAATGTGCTGGCACAAGATGCGACGATAGAGGAGCAGGTACTGGCAAGCAATGTGCTGGCACAAGATGCGATGGAGGAGCAGGTATTGGCAAGCAATGTGCTGGCATGAGATGCAACAAATAGAAGGGAGTGGGTATTGGCAAGCAATGAGCTGGTGCAAGATGCAACAATAGAGGAGTGCAGCTGTTAGTGAGGAGTCTGCTGGCAGAAGAAGAGGAATGACTGAGGCACGTGACTTTATTGGCAACAAGTGTGATTTTGTCAAAAGGGGGACCTAAGTAGTAGCGCACAACTGAGGGAAACTCAAGTAGCACACATGGACACAGAGAGTTCAAGGAAATTGACAATTGCACAAGACTATGAGAATTACTAGGTGACTCTGCTATACAACCATTGCCTGTGGGAAGGGGAAATAAGTAAAAACTATCTACTGATGTTCCTTATATCATAGTGTGCAAATATGCTGAATGCATAGGCAAAACTTGTAGCAATGTAAGTGCGGTACATCATAACTGTAGGTAAATGGAGAACTGGCACTGTGCAACATGAGGCTACATGTAATAAGACCTGCACCAATAGTTTTTAGTGACAGTAACAAAGGGAAATGATATACCAGTGGAGGTAAGCAGACATAGATAGGACATGGGGGAGCACAATACTGATGTTGGACCAAATTCTGCAAAGCATGTGACAAGTGATGGCAGTCATGGGAATTTCTTCAGTCTGTTAGCTCCATTGTGATTATCAAGGAAAAGTGGGCATAAGCGCTGATATCCACCCAGTGCTAATGAGATTGTCACACCAGTCCTACATAACCCTGATCCCACCTGCCAATTTGCAGTGGCAACTGACATGTCCCTTATGGGTATCTTTCACAATCCCTGAATCCAGTGGAGCACAATTATCAGATCTTTGATTGAGAATTACTCGCTGATATTCACACTCTTATGGAATGGTGTCATTACTTGGAAGGCAACCCACACACTGTCATCATTTTCACTGACCACAAGAACCTTCTCTACTTCCATACTTCCCAGAAATTGACTTGTCGCCAAGCCCATTGGCAATTGATTTTGTCTATGTGTGATATTTATCTCCACCATGTACCTGGAACTAAACTTGCAGCCCCTGATGCTCTATCTTGCTGACCTGATCACCATCCCAAAGATGTGGATAACTCCAATGTGACCCTCCTCCCTGATATGATGTTTGTTTGCCTTCTTGACGATTCTCTCCACAAAACCTTATCTTGTGATGATGCTTCCTCTGACCCCATCTTCTCTGCCACCTCTGACACCTTGCATGGACTCTGCCTTCCACCTATGAAATCAGTACTGTCTGATTGGAAGATTGTTGATTTGGTCCTGTATTTCAATGATCACACTTACATCTCCCCTTCCTTGTGCCATGACCTCCTCCACCACCTTCATGATCATCCCACTGCTGGTCACCCCAGTCATTATAAGATGGAAGAATTGGTTAAGCATGATTTTGGTGGCCCAGTTTAGGCGTCTAGAAATCAAGCTCGCTGATCATCACCCTGATGACCCATACTCTATGTCAGAAGTATATGATGCCGCTGTATTTCTCTTACCAAGCATAGCAACTACTGTGGTACCAACTCAAACTGCCAACACTGTTGTGGTAAAAACCCAGCAACTTGCCACACAGAAAACCAGTGCAGGGACAGTTGTCAAAACAGAGTATAGTCAGACACAATTCAGCAGATGCTACTTCTGCGGAGGAAACCACATCACAAGGAACTGTGCAATGCGTGATGAATACGCAAGAGACGGGAAGATCACGATCACCAACACCAACAAGATCTCTATGCCCAACAGTAGAGGAATTCCTGGGAGACAAGAGGAAGGCAACTTCAAGCAGTGCATAGACAATTTTTTGTGCAATGGACCCACTACTGGCGCTAACACTATGATCCTCAGTAACATGTATTGTTGCACCGAACCTACCACCCAAGTAGCGCTAGATATCGAACCATGCTCATTCATGCACACATGCACTGACATGCTAGAAGACGACTCTGATGATGAAGAATTGACGTGATTGGAGATGGAAGCAAACCGAGCACAGGAAGCATTTGTGGCAGTAAAAGCAGGGCGCGCTAACCACAAGGATAAGGGAAAGAACATGTGATTTGAAGGAGTTAATGTACCAGCATGTACGAAACCTGGACTGACGTCAAGGGTTGCAGAAGTGGTAGAAGAAGTCACCTCCCTGCAGGTTAAAGCAGTGGGATCGAAGCCCAACAATGCACCCAACAAAGGGACGGTAGCAATAACACCTGCGGGATCTTCATCTGCGCAAGATACTATCTCTTCTTCTTCTTTGCAAAGCACAACTATCCCTGATGACCCTCCCACAAATCAATCATCCATGCAGTACAGATACACTTTCCCGCTGGAAGACAAAGACATGGATAAGTGTGTAGTTGACCGCATGTTGTATTCCACTATCAGCATGCCAATGCACAAGCTAATTGCGGTGTCTACTGACATGCGCAAAGTATTCAAGGATCTAACGACCACCAAGCGCGTCACTGTTGGGACAGTTTCTGTCAATGAACTATCTAGCACGTCAGAAATGCAAGAATTCTTGAAGAAGTATGATGGGTGTCTGCAAAGGAGCAATGATGGTCGCATTGTCACACAACACTTCATGTCACTAAGATGTATCAGAGTGGTAACACACCACAGACAAATTCTCTCCTGCATCCTAGACCAAGGCACTGAGTGCATTGTGATGCTGTGCTCAGTTTGGTGCACATTGGGCGGTATTCTGCTGAGGTCCAATCATAAACTGACCATGGAGTCCGTCAATACCTCGACCAATGAAACACTGGGAGTCATTGAGAATCTGCCATTGGACTTTGGAGTGGGAGAAATGTTATTCCAAGTCCAAGTAGTCCCAACCGCCAACTTTGATGTACTGCTAGGGCAGCCGTTTTTCACACTCACTAGTTGTCGCACGGAGGACCTGCCCAATGGCGAACAGGATGTGACGCTGACTGACCTGAACACAGGAAAGGTAATCTGCATCCCAACCAACCAATGGGCAAAGAAGTGTGCAGGATGTGAAGCGGGTGCGCATCCCCCAAAGGCGCACAAGAAGGGTTTTTAATTATCAATGATCCGCTTAAACCACGAGGAGACAATCTAAGACATACAAATCTGCCTCTCTCTCTTATTTCCTGTCACACTACATTACTACCTTGTTCCAACTATTGCCTCGCGCCATTCGCACACCACCCGCTCTCAAGGAGCGATCTCTATTTATTTTCTGACCCACAGCACAGTTCTCACCGCGCTATACCCATTTTGTTTCTACCCATTCAATGATTGATCGTGCTTCTGTCAAAGTGTTTAACAGCATTTACTCCTCTGACCCAATCCGATGTGCACTAGTCTATAAGCCAGTCGCAAAGAAAGTTCACACTGTTCAAACTGCTATGCCCCCAGAATTGAGAATAACACGACAATTACCCAATGACCCCTTGGCCAGCATGCCTACACTGTCAACCCACCCGCCTGACTTTGTTCCAGGTGTCCACTTTACTCAAGAAAGAGCAGAAAAATTAGACTTAGACCCCACCAACTGGTTATGGCCCGACAAACTTAAGCTTATCTGCTGGCTCGTTTGGGTTCATGAAAAGGCATTTGCATGGGATGCATCCGAGCATGGCCATCTCAATGAAACATTCTTTCCACCCTACAAAATCCATACCATCCCCCACACTCCCTGGTCTCAACACAACATCCAAATCCCGTCTTCAACCTTAGGAGAAGTTATCCGCATCATCAAAGAAAAGATCCAATCTGGCATATATGAACCATCTACCATGGCATACCGATCGCGCTGGTTTTGCATAGTTAAGAAAGACAGAAAGTCGCTATGCTTAGTGCACGATATGCAACCTTTGAATGCAGTAACTATCCGAGATTCTTCCCTCCCCCCCTTTGTCGAACAACTAGCAGAATCCTTTGCGGGATATGTGGTATACAGCATGATGGACTTATACTCAGGTTATGATCAGTGCATGCTACATGAGGAATTGCATGACCTCACCACGTTTGGAACACCCTTAGGCCCATATCGGTTAACTATGCTACCACAAGGACTGTCATATCCCATACATTCACACTTCTCATCTGAAGTTCCGGATGTCAGATCCAATCAGATCCGATCCACAGATCCATACCAGATCCATCACGATAAGCTTCTTCATTCATATCCTGTTCATATAACGTTAAACACTGCTTATTTCCTCCATTTAGTATATCCTCCTTTCCAGTATATCGGTTATGCTTTCTTCCGGCTATGTTTACTGATCCGTTTCACTTGTGATTAACTTCCGGCTTATGATTGACTTCTAATAAGCATTGCTTATACATTGCGATACTTTGTGCATAGCCTCCCACGTATTTCTATCATATATAAACTCTTGTATATGTCCTATAGCACCCCAGTTTGAATATCATCTTAGATTGTCCTCATTCCGTTATCTGGACTCGAGTCTTAACAACTCTTGTCACCCTCCGAGACTTAAGGATTGTATCCAATAGTCTATATGCATCCGCCTCTATCTGCGGATAGTCAATACTCTGCTAGTTTCTAGTCCTAGACTTGTCTAGACTAGTCCTTATACTTTCGTCTGATATCCGGACGCCATTCGGATAAGTATATGATACTATTCCTTATCTTTGGATAGGAATACAATACTAATCCTTACCTTCGGATATCATACGATACTATTCCTTGTCTTTGGATAGGAATATGTTACTTTCCTCTATACCCGGATACCATATGATAGTTGCCCAGACCTTCAGATACACTACAATAGCCATCTGGATCTTCGGATATGATACATATAGCATTCTGAAATACAGGGCTATACTTGGGAAAGGGGCACAGCGTACGAGCTGAGGCCGAAGCCCTTCGGATCCGTTACCCTTGAGTATGACCTTAACACTGGGAGGCCATTATTAAAAGTTGTGATGGGGACGAGTCGTGGTGGTACAAAGTCGTGCATGCAGTATTATGGGCAGGACATGTCACCATTCATCAAGCGACAGGATTAAACACCATATTTCATGGTTCATGGAGTCGAGCCAATCTTCCCATTTGACCTCACAGAAGGAACATTTTTTAGTAGTGCTACCTGACCAAGAAACCTTTTCAACTATGGATCTAGTTGCATGGCGAGTTCACCAGCTCCAGAAGTGCCAACAGGACCTTAATGACATCAAAGAAAAGTCCTGAAAGTGCGCTACCAGTCCATTTGCAATTTCGAGCAGTGCTACCATCACTTGATTGTTGATTATGACTTCAAACCTGGCACATATGTATTGGTGTGCAACTCCAAAGTTGAGTATGAGCTAAGTTGCAAGACAACGCCGTGCTACCTAGGACCTATGATTGTTGTCTGTCGCACCAAGGGCAGTGCATATATCTTGGCGGAATTAGATGGTGCGGTATCCAAACTATGCTATGCGGCATTCCGCCTACTCCCATATCTCCCGCGCAATGAAGACAAGATCTCAGTTACCAGTATCATGGGTCTAGACGAAGAAGCACTCAATTCCCTAGCTAGCGAAAACATAGAAGAGCCCGATGACGAAGTGCTCAATTTTGACTTGATTGTATAACCCCTCCGCCAATCTGCAATACCACAACTATACCCGTTCATAGTATAATAGTACCAGTTTTATCCCAGTTTTTGCCCGGCATTCAGTTCCACCCTCTCATTATGTTATGCGCTAATCGTGCACAGATTTTATACCACAACAACAAGGACTAGTTTATACCACACACAATTATTACTATACTCCTTTATTCAAACGTGTAGGCAGCGCACCATGCACCTTGATTATAGCGACCCAGCGCACCATAGCGACAAGAAGGGATATAAGAAGGAGGCGTGATGATGAAGATGATTGGTAACCTGCAAAACAGACAACCATATTATCTCACCTCCTATTGTATCACGCATGCACACTCATGTTATGTTAATTATCCCTTAGGCACCCAGTGGAGTTAAGGCTGGCGCATACGACACGGACATGGGACTTAGGATGCATGCCCAAAAGGGTTTCTAATGGCCAAGCGGACCCTACTATTGGTGCTATCCAAATTGCTATCCTAAATTGTATAGTGCACTATGCTAAGTTCATCAAGAGAAAAGAAAAAGAAGATGAATGAGACACTATCTAACAGGACCTCCTCTTCTTGAGCTCCAAGTTGATAAGCTCAACTTCACTCATCAACTCAAGAACCATGCTATGCATTGTGGACATGCGTGCCCACAGCATCCACAACTGACCCTCCAGAATCAAGTCCTCTGCATTCGTGTCGGCCTCCATGAGCAGGTCGATTATCCTGACATCGACACTTTCTTCTCGCTCACGCTTACTGCCCTCAGACTCCCAACCAGCAGGGGACTCATCCTCTTCCCCAGAATCACTGGATAGCTCTGAGGAGGAGGACGGCAGTGTGGTCCTAAGGTGGTGAATCAAAACTTGCACACCCATCAATGCTTCAGCGACAGCTGTGGACTCTGAACAACTAGGAAAACATTAGCAACAGATATACTAAGAGAAAAATAAAAGGGAACTTACTTCCGCATCTGTGAGTTGCGTTACTTGCAACCCTTGCGGTGGTCCTGGCAAGGCGTACACGTGACACCCTCCTTCCCAGTACAGATGGCGCCTGACTTAGCACAATGCACGCACTTGACCATGTGGATCCTTTATTCAGGGACCCTTCTAGCCACACTCATGCAACCAGTCTTCTGCAAAAATAAGGGAATTATTAATGATAAAGAAGAGGGAAAAACTGAAAACTTACTATCTTGTGGCCCCTGGCTATGGTGTGCTTTCCTTTAGTGCGCTGGACAGGCTCCTCCCCCACTTCTCCATCAGTGTCTTCATAATCTTCATGCATGCTCACTTGAGCATCAGCCTCCATGGATCATGATTTTTCTTGTGCTTCAGTTTTGGCACACTCGTCAGCCTGATGCTGGGCCTCCAACTTGAAGGCGCGGATTTGTGTGGCAAAGTGCTCATATGCGCTTTTGGCCTTGCACCCAAGCTCATTCTCCTCTGACAAAAGAGAGAGCGTCAGATTGTAAGTGTTACAATCTGCCACATTTTGAGTCAAGTCCTGCTAGGAGGGAGTCAGCAAGAGAGATCTAGAGAAGTCAGAAAAGATGCGACTTATGACAATCTTGACCCAGTCGCGTGACCATGCCTCCTTCTGCGATATCAAGTTGGGGCAGTCCTCAGGGATAGTGTTGGCAAGGGCCACCAGACGAGCTTGCAGAGTTTCAAAAGTGCGTTGAAGGTGCGCAATGTTGGGGTTAACAACAGTGGTGAAACTGAAGGTAGACATGATGGAAAAGGATGATAGTTGGAGGAAAAGGCTAGTAGGGGACCTGATAGGGTTTTTATAAGGAAGCGTGATCTCGTCCACAACATGGCCACTCTTCCATTGTCCCACACCGCGTCTAATTCCCCCGCACTTCCACACTTCCATCTATTGTCCTAATTGTGACTACTGCAGCGCTTCCACAATTCTCACCCTCAACCCAGTGCTTCTTTGATTCCTCATGTCCACAATCTTATCACTATCCACAATCCAACCATCACTTCCATATTGGGTAGCAATCAGTCATATGCCCTCAGGAGAAAAAAAAAATTCTGCCAAGTCCATTCCCAACAATGGGACCGACTGGGGACAGTTGGTATTCAAGTCTCCCACAGATGTGACAAACACATTAGCGCTGGGCAGATATAAGCGCTTATGGCCACCTTCCCCTTGATATTCACAATGGAGCTAACAGATTGAATAAATTCCCATGACTGACCTTGCTTGTCACACATCTACACAGAATTTGGTCTGATGTTGGTATTGCACTCCCCCATGTCCTGTCTATGCCCGCTTACCTCCACTGGTGCATCAATTCCCATTGATTATCATCGCTAAAAAGCTATTGGTGCAGGTCTTATTACATGTATCCTTGTGTTGCGCAATGCCAGTCCTCCGTTTTCACTACAATATAAGGACCAGCAGTAGATAGTTCTTACTTACTTCCCCTTCCCACAGGCAACTGTCATATAGTGGAGTCACCTAGTAGTTTTCATAGTTTGTGCAATCATCAAAATCCATTGTTCTTTCTGTGTCCATGTGCACTATTAAGTTCCCGCAGTCACGTGCTACTACTCAGGCCCTCACTCTCACAAAAAGTTGCACTTATAACCCATTGCATCTTGCGCCAGTGCATTGCTTGCCAATTGGCAGAAAAAGTTAAGTGACCTTTACAATGCCGCCGGCTTATAAATCTGGTCACATGCATTATGAGTTGTCTTACAAGTCCCTTTTGAGGTCAGCAGAATAATACATATGAACTTGTCAGACGTTGTCACATATTGTGATGAATCTTATCATGTGACCTTGCAAGGCAGAATCAATGAGGTCTGACCCATCACTGACTCAATGCCTCTCAACGCCTTCTCTTAAGCTCTTTTGTACACCAATGTGTATATATCTTTCTGACTATTGTCTTGTGGCCATGGCCCCAAACCAATCAAGTCGGGGTAAATATAATTATAGCTGAAAAACACTAACAAGCAACTCTCAGTGCCCACATTGTGGGAAGATGTATAAGTCCCAAGGCATCAAGTGACATCAATCAACTTGCAAGATGCGCAATGCAGAGGGTCAAGAGGCCTTTGCTCTGGAGTTCGAGAGTGATCAGTGATCAGTTCTGGGTGAGTCCTTATGTTTGAATCCATCCATCGTTGCTCAATACTCATGTTATTTGTTTCTGCTCAATTTCAAAAGCACGCCACAAGAAAACTCGACGAACAGCAGCCTTAGAAGCAGTGGCTGGTCCATCACGCATTGTTGTGGATGACCCATTAGCCGCAAACCCAGAATCGCAAGCTGACATGGGGCAAGGTATGGTATTGTACTCAATTTTGATGGTAGAATATTCACTCTGACGCTTCCAACACTCACAGCCAGTCTGGACAACCACATGGAATTTGACACTGGAAACGAGGGTGTTCAGAGCCCAGATATGTGTTTCTTTCTTTGTTTCTTAGACGCAACTGACTGACAACTGTCTATGCAACGATTGTCTTATCTGACGCTAGCATGGCCAGCAATACTGGCCCTGAAAATGTCCAACCCCAACCTGCAGTGCACATTGCTCAGCCTCATGAGTTCAAAACTGAGTTCCATCCCTGTTCTGGTCGTGAGCCTCTACTCCAAGCATTCGAAGAGTTTGATGTTGCTTTGGAGATGCTTAAAGAACCTCCTGCAGATGAAGCTCCTTGGCATCCATTCCATTCATGGGGAGACTTTGAGTTCTCTGAAATTGCACTCGAAGCTGCCCTTAATCAGGGCCAGGTCGACAAGCTCCTCAGTTTTATCGCGCACATAGCACAGGGCGACACCCATATCACACTGAAAAATGAGGCCGATCTTCATATGGCATTAGACAATGCTGCAGCCAAGTTGACGCTGGTATGTCTTCTTTTCTTTTGTATCATGCGATACTCATCTGACTGCCTAGATTGCTGTTTACTAGTTCAGAAGACATAACATTACGGTGCCCTACAAGAAGGAGCAGTGGGTGTTTGAGGTATATGCGAGACCGATATGGGACTGGGCCCTTGATCTCTTGGATAACCCGCTCCTTGCACCGCATTTTGTATGGGATGTGCAACGTGTCTACAAGCACAACAGTACCAATTTCGAGCGGTTCTTTAGTGAACCATGGACAGCTGATCATTGGTGGGACATTCAAGTAGGTTACTGTGTTTAATATCTGTGTATATGTGCAATGATTATGTCTATGTAATCAGTCTCGTCTCCCAGCCAATCTCAATGCTGCCCCGCTTTGTTTTATATTGTACGCAGATAAGACCAAGCTATCCACACACAGCACTGTCAAAGTATATCCCATCATGGTTCGTTGTGTGAATTTACCCGTTCATATTCGACATGGTGAGGGCATTGGTGGTGGTCAAGTAGTTGGTTGGCTTCTGATTGTGAGTGTGCGCTGTTTGATGATAATATCTAATGACAACTCTGTTGATATTGCAGATTGAAGAAGAAGCGTCTGAACATGGAAAACTGGGATTCATCAACTTAAAGCATGTCATATGGCATGAATCCTTCATCAAAATTTTCCTCAACCTTGAGCAATATTCAAGGACCAGTTATTCATATACATGCTACGACAAAATCATGCGCTGGCTATTCCCAGTCATACTAATACTTTCAGCAGATTATGAAGAACAGTGAGTGCCCCGATATATTTATTTTCATGGTATTCAATCACATTCACAGATGCATGATGTCTCTTATTCGTGGTGTGCAATGCAAGCGCCCATGCCCCGTGTGCCTCGTACCACTCAACGAGCTTTCTGACCTCTCCAAAACATTCACAATCAGGACTGTGAAAGACACGCAGGATGCGCTCATTGTATATAGATGCAGCAAAACTCAAGGCGAGGAACTTTTGAAATCACTAGGATTGTGCACAGTTGAGGTAAGCAAATGATATTTTCTATTTATCTTCTAATACTAACACATCATATTTAGAATGTCCTCTGGCTCGTCAAGCACTCCGATCCCCATGATGCACTGAGCCTTGATCGATTGCACACAGTGCATGGCGGTCTTGGAGGAAAACATCTACCAGAAGAGCTGAAGACCATCATCAGCAATCTTGGACGTGAAGAGATGGAATCGGTTGAGAAACAGTTGAGTGCTTTTTCATTTTCATATTCTTAATTGCTCAGTATCTCCAGGGTCGCCAAATTTCCTTGATGGTGCAATCTCAACCATTTCACTACCATCATTCACATCACATTCACTGACAGCAACAAGAAGTGTGATTTAGTCTTGGTAAGTACTCACAACCTATCATCATATTCACTTGACTAATCATCTTACAGCAATCTTTCTATGCGGCACTCAATGCTTTGGACCACAGAAGTTGTCCAGAAGGCTATCACCTTCTGCATGTGATTTGCAGCTATCTCGAGTTGGACAGCCTGCTTGGGCTTGATGTCCATATGGAGCGGACAATCGCAATGATCAAGGACAAGCTCCTTGTATTTGGTGCCGCACTGAAGGTAAATTGCTCGCTACTACTTAAGACATATCATTGATGCAGTATTTTTAGGACTATGTTGATTATATTACCGATACATCCTCCATGGAAGGCCTCAAGAAAGACTGGAACTTTCCAAAGGCTCACCTTTGGAAACACGCACTGTGGGACATCCAAATGAAAGGTGTTGCATGCAACTACAGCATGCGCCCTAACGAAAAACTTCATGGCCCTCTGAAAACTGCCTATCTCCTTCAATTGAATGGAAAAGATGTCGCTGCGCAGGTATCACGCACTCATTTCTTTATGATATCAACATATTACTGATACATATCAATCATACTACAGGTACTTTGCGTTGATCATCACAAGTTCGCAACCCTACTTTTGCGAGGACGTTTGGATACACTTGACGAACGGCACCGCCTCGAGGCATTAGGTGACTCTGCGCTTGATGAGGACAACGACCATGCTATCAGCTTTGATGGGCATGTGAAGCTTGGATCCCCTCAATGTCCTGTCAGTATTCAAGAAATCGAGAACATACAGGGCCCCAAAGATCGAGCATTTCAAGGTTTCCGCAAAAAACTTGGCTACTTTGTCAAAATATCATTGCCAACTTATGGATACGAGCTAATGAGGTGGATTGTCCTCCCAGTTGATTTCCAGGTAAGTTCGTTGATTCTCTGAGCTTCTATGTTACAGTTGACTTGTGTTTCATTCAGATACAGAAACATCGTTATCTCAGGGTCAATTATGAGAACTCTGTCGATTGGAAGCAGTCAACCAACCATCTCTGGTCCAATCCCTCATTTCACGGGCATTTGCGCTTCGACTGTGCACTTATACAACTTACAGCAGACAGGACGGTCTTTGTTTGGCTGATACTGATGTTCAAATGCGAACTTCCAGATATTGGGGCCTTCCAGTGTGCCCTTGTTCAACTGTATACCGCTGGTGTCATTGGCGGTTCTCGCAGGATTGACTGAGACCTGAGACTTACTCGTGTCAAAGCCGTCCCCAGGGCAGATTCAATCATCATCCTGCTCAAGTCCTTCAGTTGAGGCACTTTGTTGTGTCCTGATCCTACTCACCAAGGCAAGTATCTCATTATCAACCATGTTGATAGTGACATGTTCCTCCACATGAAGTTATGGGCGCATTGATAAGTGTAAGTTTGGCCTGAATACTAGTGCGTCTATTGTCCTAACTCTACCCTGTCCTACAACTAACCTACGTAATACTTCTCAGTTTCGTGCTGCAGTTAGCACTGAGCAGTCAAACATTGTGCATGCTATCAAGAGCTGTGCAGGTATCATTTTGCATCACTCAAGCTCGACCCTACCCTCTTCTCATCTCAAACAGATGCCCAAAAGTGAGACAACCCTGACCTCCTTTGTCTGCTGAAGAAAAATGGCGAGGGAGAGTACATTCGGCTAGCACCCATTCTGTTTGCAAAACCAGATGCCATGGTGGCTGACAAGTTCCTCAAGAATCTGGTGCTAGTACAAGTAAATACAATTGTAATATGAAAGACAGTGTGCTGACAACATTCATTTCAGATCGTTTGTGTTGAGATGTATGGGAAGAAAATACTTTCCAGAAAGACTAAGGGTCAGAAGGCTAGGGGACAGCATTGCAATGCACAATGCGTCACTGAAGGTTTGATTGTGGGTGCTGCTGTTATGGTGAGTGAGCGCATATCTTAGATTTACGTTCCGTGATTTATGACCTGATTCCAAAGGCATGCTTCTTGATGATGCATGATCCTGAGTTCACAGTGACTGGCGCGGAAACCAAGATCAACTATCACATGGACTACGATTTTTACTTGGAGCACTTGTTCAAGTGCACTCCATGGGCCCGCAGCATCATCAACTACTTCAATAAGGAGGTGTTTGATGTCACCAGTTCCAGTCTCACACCAGCTCCTGATTCTCCTTCCATCACCACTCAGACCAAAACTTGGGAAGATGATCTCTTGGACAAACTCAATGCTCCCGCTCAAGTTACTTCTGCACTCACATACATCCCAGCTACCTCGGCAGTTGTCGACATCGTCTCCAACTACCACGCTTCCATACAGTGACTTGCAAAACTGTTACAATGTTTGGTACTTTTTTAGTGTACACATTATTGTGCCTGTATGCATGGAAATCACACTTTGTGTTGGTGAGAGATATTGGAGAGCCAACCCCTGGCTACACATAGACACTTGGTTTACGTGATTTGGCCCAGGGGATGTGAAGATATGGCTATTTTAAGACAGAGATACCATTGTAATGGTTTTGCAACTGTTAATAATAATTAAGGTATTGATAAATATCAGTACTTGGTATAACCTCCTTTGGCTTTAATTACTGCCTCAATCCTCCTAGGCATACTTTCAATTAATTTCTGACATACCTCGGCTGGTATCTTGTTCCATTCCTCCTCAATCCTTCTCCACACCTCCTCCATTCCCTTAGGGGGATGCTCATGCTCTACAAGCCTTCTTTTGAGGTGACCCCAGAGATGTTCCAAGGGATTAAGATCAGGAGATTTTGCAGGCCATACCATAGTCCTAAATTCCTGGTCATCTAACCACTCCCTGACCTTTTTGCAGGTATGCTTAGGGTTATTGTCTTGCTGAAAGATGACATCAGAAGGATTAAGATCATAAAACTCCAGGGAATTCTAAAGTTCATCCTTCAAAATTTGAAGGTAAAGATTACCATCCATTCTACCATCAATCTTAGCAACATAGCCAACTCCTTCCCAGGTCATACAGCCCCACATCATCAAAGAACCTCCACTAAACTTGACAGTTCCTTGTACCAATCTGTCACTGAGCCTCTCTCCTGACTTTTTCCAAGCCCATTTGTGACCATCTGGCCCTAGGCAATTAATCTTGGTTTTATCAGACCATATGACCAACTTCCAGTCCTCCAAAGTCCAATCTCTATGAGCATAGGCAAAATCTAAGCAGGCTTTGCAATGTTTGGCAGACAGTAGAGGGACTTAACTACAGCCTTCATTCCAGCTTTTTTGAGGTAGTGGCCAGTGGTACTTGGATGAAGAGGTTGATTGATAATATTTGAAAGAGATTTGGTCACTTGAACAGCAGTTTCTGCCTTCTGAGTGGAGATGAGATGGATAGCATGGTGAATATTGGCAGAGGAAAGCTTGGCTGGACAACCACCAGTGGACTTTTGTAAGGAAGAACACTCCTTGGAATGAAGTCTGGAGATGGTAGCAGTGCTGATACCAGTTGTAGAGGCAATAGAGTGGATAGAATGACCAGCATCAAGCTGAGAGAGGATGGTATTCTTTTGAGTGGTAGAGAGAGATCTCATGGTGGTAATGGTTGAGAACAAAGAAGCATGGGACTAATTTCAAACTCAGACATAATGTTTTTATGTATATCTCTAATTATATTAACAAGTAACAGCAACTATCCTTTTATTTGAATGAGATCCTACTATCCATATCAATAGTTGCAAAACTGTTACAATGGTATCCTTGTCTTAAAATAGTCATATCTTCACTTCCCCTGGGCCAAATCACGTGACCCAGGTGTCCACATGTAGCCAGGGGTTGGCTCTCCAATATCTCTCACCAACATAAAGTGTGATTCCCACACATACAGGTGCTATAATTTGTACACTGAAAAAGTACCAAACATTGTAACAGTTTTGCAAGTCACTGTATGTACATCAAGCTTGCCTTCTAATTTTGCCGCCTTCACTGAAACACATCTCTTATCCAGCTTGCTGCACAAAATGAAGGAAAGGGTAAGCCAGAGATGTGCATGCCCACTCTATTATTTGGTTCATTTTTTGTCCCAGTGGGACTATTGTGAGATGAATGCTTTGTTCTATGTGATTCCTGATTTGATCCATCTGTGTTAGTTGGTATGGCTGGTCTGCCCAAGCCAAAGCCCACTTCATGATGCCCATCATCAGTGGTGCTATCTTTGGATTTGGATTAATGACAGTTTTGTGGGTGATGCCCTGCATCATATCACCATACAAGGCTAACCTCTCTCAAGCCTCCCTATTCAATTATACCTTGTAGATACATTTGCTTATGCTGCAAGCACAACTGCAGGTGCTTCTGTGAGTTGTCCCTGCCCTTGATATCGTCAATGTTCTCTGAATACATCATCAGATGTTCTGTTCACTGCTCACATTTGCATTCCCTCTCTTTGGACAACAGATTTTTTTTTTGAATCCTTGTTTATTGTCTGTTGGGGCTAAGCCCTATGTTGGACATCTCATACATGTATGTGCCTTGGTATTTACTCTATATACCTTGTCTTGGTAGTGTCTTGACAATGGTTCCGGTGTGGGTGGGAACTGTGATGCCTGTGAGGGGGCATGCAGTTATGTTTGGTTTTGGTTTTGTTCTATTCTCCTCTCATTTCCTCTTTTCCTTGGGGGGGTAACATCTCCAAAGGTTTGCTCAAAGCATCTTGTGTGTGTGATGTATTTCAGGACCGCTCTCATTCCTTGGGTATCATTGAGCAAGTGCTTGATGTTGTATTTGCACGGGCCTACTTCAAGATGCAGGGCGTCTCTCTGTCTGGTGAAGGTGGGGCATACTAGTAGGAAATTATGTACTGTTTCATCATGCACATTGCAATTTTTGCACTTGGCTGATTGACTCTTCTATATCTGGTGTAGGTGTTTATTGAGTGCTATGTGACCCATTCTAAGCTGAAAGAGAAGCAAGCTGTGCTTCCTTGGTAACAATGCAATTTTTGCGGTGAATTTGTTGGAAGGAGCTGACTGGTCTATGGTGTGCAGGGCAGTGAACCTTGGTGAGTTGTTTGCTATTTCTGTTGCCTCATCCTTGATTCTGCAGTAGTGTGTCTGTTTGATCACTGACTTGCTATGTGGCAGTTCCTTGGTTTTGCTGTGTTTTGTCAGCAAGGATTTCAGGAGTTCATTCATTGCTAATAATTTCCCTCTCACTGCCTCTTTCACCTGCTCATCTGCTGCTTTGTTGCCCAGAATGCCCTTGTGCCCTGGTGTCCACCTGATGATGAGTTTCCTTCCATCATTGGCTGGGATGACCCTGCATAGGTTGTCATGGAACATGTCCATCAGGTAGTGTCCTGGTTGTGAATGGAAGGCTGATGTTGTGCGGATGGCTGCATGATTGTCTACCCCCAGTGACATGGTCCCCCCCTTTCTCCTTCTTTTAGGAGCAGAACTGCCAAGATCATTCCCACAAGCTTGCCTTGATACACTGTGTGCTCTGTGTTCTTGCCCAGGTAGAACCTTCAACTTTTATCACCTCTTCACCTCTCATGATCACTGCTGCTGCCCCCACTCCTCCTTCAATCGAAGAGCCATCCGAGTATGCTCTTATGTCTTCTTCTGCTAACAAGTCTTCATCCGCTGCTCTCTCTGGTTTGTCTGTGATGTGTGTTTCAATGTCTGGGATCCACTTTGGATAGTGTCTGACCAGCCAGATCTTCTCTGTGGCATCAGGGTCTATCTGGTACTCATACATCAGTTTGTGCAGTGGAGATGGATGTTGTTTTCTCCTCTTGAATTCCCTTTTGCACTGAACATATATGCTGACCTAATGTTCTTTGCTAGTGGGTGGGTGTCTGGGAGTGTTGCCATGTGAATTGTCGCCCTCAGACAGATTTTGCAGAGTGTCTGTTGAAATGGTAAGACATTAGCATGCACATCTAACATATCATTGGAAGTTGATCTTAGTCCTCCTGTTATTAGGGTTGTGGCTATGCACTGGACTCTCAACATCTGTGTGGCAAAGCCTTTTGGTCCCCTACCCCCTCTCTGTTTCCCTCTCCCTTTTGAAACAAGGCCTGAACACCACATGTCTGCTGTGTAAAGCATTTTTGGCAGTATGATTCCTTCGTACAGCCATTTCATTGCCCTTCCATGCATTCCTTTTGTCAGTTGGATCACCCTCATGCATGCTAGTGTGTACTTTGTTCCTTTTGCAAATGCATAGGCCACGTATTCCTTGAAGTTGAGGTTCTCATCTATGATCATGCCCAGGAACTTGTGTGATTTCGATGGTTGAATGGTGCAGTTGTGGATGGTGATAGCTGGGTGGTGTTCTGGTGTGGTCTTGCATGGGTTCTGTTCATCCAGTATGTGCTTCCTTGATAGACATATTAGTGCTGTTTTCTCAAGTTTGAACTCAGTGTGATGCCATTCACTCCATTCTAATGCTCCTCCCCTTTTTCCATCATGTGTCTGAGCTTCTCATTTGATTCCTCATATGATTTCGCTCTGGCTGCTAATGCAACATCATCGAGGAAGCCCAGATTGTAGAAAATAAATGCTAATGGGGACAGTGGACATTCTTGATCAAGTCCATCTGATACCTTGAAGAGTTTTGATTGGTAGTCATTGAAGAAGAGGTGGGTGGTTCTGTTTTCAAGTCTTCTTCTGTACCATTCAACGTACTGTGTTGGTATCCCTTTCCTTTTCAAGATGTGCAGGAGTCTGTTCATAACTATGCTTAGGAATGCTGCCTTTACATCGGGGAATAGTAGTGAGATGTGATTGTCTTTCAATGCCCAAGTGTCTGTTATGAATTTCATTAGGATGTGGAGTGAGTCTACTGTTGATCTGCCTGGTTGTCTGCTGAAGCATGTTGCTGGTAATAGGCCATGTTGTTCTGCAATGTACATGAGATCATCTGCTATACAGGAGGATAGAAGCTTAGCCATGGTATCCAGGAGCATTATTGGTCTATATGCTTTTGGCACACTGTAGTCTGGCCTTCCAGTTTTTCTTAACACTATCATTGATGAGCACTTCCATTTGTTCGGGTAGATTTTCAGTGTGAATGTGGCTCGGAAGATTGGTGCCATGTGAGATACTATTAGATCTGTGCACTTGGTGAAGACTATGTTGCATATTCCATTCAGGCCTGGGGCTTTATGAGGAGCTAGTTTGGCTATTGTTCAATAGATTTGCTGGTCTGTTATGGGCTCAAAATTGCATATTGGGGGGTTGTAGTTGAAGTCTGGGTCTACTGAGTCGTTTTCCACCAGTGATCTGAAAAAGACATTATATAACAGTTCACTCTTTCAAGCATCATCCTGTGTTGCACTGTTTTGGCTGTCAGCCTGTTGGTCTTGTAACATTTTTATTCTAGTGTAGATTTGGTCAGTTGGTGTACTAGCTGCATACTTATGAAAGGTCCAGATCCCCTTTGGTATTAGCGATTCCATCCATTCATTCCAGTGGTCTGTCTTTGCTTTTTTGATGTTCTCCACAAGTTTGTTTTGCACTGCTCTGTATTCCTCATGTACTGGGTCATTCCATCTTGCTAGGTGTTTTATTGAGTCTCTAGCTAGTTTTCTTACCCCTTTTCACTCTGCCTCTAATGGACAACAGATGATAGATGTACTCAGATATGGGGGAGGCAACTCTCTTCTTGCAGGTCTTGCCATTGTCATCGGAATACCTTTCCCCATCTGGATATATTATGCTGGGGAATGTATGTGTTGAAGGGTGAGGCTCAGCTACAGGGATGGAAAGGCAGAAAAGAGTATGGGAGAAACTCTGCAGTAAGACCTGGGCACAAGATATATTCTCGACCTGTAGGACAGCTACTGAGAGGGAGAACCTCGGAATATGGGCAAGGGACTCTCTTGTAACAAGGAAGGGTGCTCTAAGGTGCAGGGAATATGAAAGGCATGGTACATGTTATAGCTTAGGCGCATGGGTTGTTGTGAATGCAGAAATGTGATAGCTTCCAGTCATATATTTAGTACTCTAGGAAACAAACTTTTTCTAAGGAGTGGGGAGTGTGCAAAGTGTGTGAACTAAAAGTCCAGTAAGGTCTCTATATACTGTATCTATAGGCGTGAAGATGCACAGTACTGAGCTGAATAGTGTGCACTCCTGAATAATTAGTATATATGTAAGGCATGCGCTCAGATCCAAAGTGAATGCTTCCATAGCAAATGAGATGACTTACCAGTAAATCAGGAAGGACAAAGGATGGACAGGTGTGTGGAGATAGGCGTGGGGCACATGAAATGCGTGCTGAGTGTGGTGATACCAGCATTGGAGTTTGAGCTTGTAGGACCTCAAAATCAATGGGTAGACACGATGAAGGCAAGGAATGGTGAGTGGGTGGGGGCTAGACCTGATGTGGGCTCTACAGTGCTCCTCTGGATGCAAGATATAGCTTGTCCCAAGGGGATTGCTACTGAGAAAAGATTTCTCTATAGGAGAGGGGAGTTGTGGACTGGGCTTTGGTCTGGCTAAGGGCGCATGAAAACATGCTGTAATTTGCAAAGTGTGGGAAAAAGTGTGAAAATATTGCGAAGTGTGTTACTCTCTGAAAACGCAAAAGTGGGGCTCTCTAACTCAAGGGTAGATACTGAAGGAGAAATGATGTGCTTCTCGAGAATATCCTGAGGCTACTGCAGAATGCAATGATGGAATAGGAAGTCAATGGATTTTTTTTGATGCTAAGTCCTACTAACTAATTGTCTAAGTGATGGAAGAGAAGTCCCTTCAAAACCTCCAACTATGCGCTGACGTGTCAGCATGCTAAGCAAGTTCCCAGGGCTTGGAGCCGAGTAGGTAGTGCTAAACATACAAGGGTGATGTAATATAAACACATAACGAGATAAGTGAACATAAATGGGAATGTAAAGACATATATGATGTAATGCAAGTGAAACAAAGTGAAATATGCACCAATGGATCTTGGAGGATGAGGACAGGACATGTGAATGGAATGCGATGGATCCTAGGGAGGCATGCGGTAGCATATGTCAAAGCATGAAAAACGCGAGAATGCAAAAAGGCGAAATGCAAAATATGTGGAAATGCGAAACCCACAAGATATGTGAGTGTGTGAAATACGAACTGTGTGGGATCGCAAAATGCACGCAATATGTGAGATGCGTGAAAATGCGAGGAATCTGAAATGTGAAATGCATGAAATATGCGAGATGCATGGAAATGTGAAACACATGAGAATGCGAAAACATGAAAACATGCAAGATATGCAAGTGCGCAAAATGCGAACTGTGGAATCACAAAATGCACGCAATATGTGAGATGCACAAAAACGCAAGGTATGCGAAAACACGAAAACATAAAAATTGTGAAGGTTGCTGCGCTTCAACAGGTCCAGTATAAGGTCTTGCAATATGGTCTGTACGTGCCCATAGAGACTTGAGTCTCTACAGCAATGTTCCTTACATCTCCTGGGGACTTGAATTCTGAGTGTCCCCACTCAGTCCCTTATAGTGCAAGAGTCTGGACATAGTGAATATGGCATTAGAGGGGGAGTCAGGTGACTGCATGATTAGAAGTGTTCCTGTGGTTGCAAGAGAGAAAGCATATGTGTGATCATGGGAGAAGATGCATTCCTGTATATAATTGTGGGAGAAGAAGTGAATGTGTATGATTGCAAGAGAAGAAGTGCACATGTGAGCACGAGAGAGGAAGCAAATGCATATGAATGCAAGAGAAGAAGTGTGTGTGTGAGTGCAAGAGAGGAAGCCTGCATGCTATCATGTGAGTCGCTGATCTAAGTGGAATTTGTTGTTAAAAGGAGGTGGGCGCATTCTCACAATCTTTTCATCTCCTCTTCTTATCATCTATCATGGCTCCCTTCAATTTATCCCAGCTTGAATCTACTCCTACCCCTGAACCTGAGGCTCGGGTGCCTGCTCATGTCAAAGGCATGTCTACTGCAGAGGTGCCAACTGAGACCCCCACTGAATGCCTGCTCAAAGGGTGGGCTGTTATTTTGCAGTCACTTGAGGCATGCATGATGGTGGCGCCTGATCACAAGGCTGAGTTGTTGGAAGATCAGGAGGCATGGATGCATGAGTGGGTCTCCGTGAAGGTAAGCATGCTTTATTCTATTTGCGCGCATATGCGTGGGTGCGCACTTTTGTACTTATGCATCATTGTCAGAACAATCTAGAGGCATGCACCACGCGCATGACTGAATTAGGCATCGAGTCATTGGATATGAGTGCCAAGTGCATGGAGTTTGTGAAGAGGGGGTCCAAGGAGTATAAGGTGCTTGAGGTGATTGTGAAGGGGTGGAAAGTGAAAGCAGTTGAGGTTGTGTCAGAGGCGCCACCTAAGAAGCACGTGATGTGTGCTTCTAAGGCAAAGGCTACTGATGTGTCTGGAACTGACACTAGTGTTAAGGTGCATTTGCATGATTTCCTTCTAGCACTTTACTGAGAGGTGGTATGCATTCAGTGCATGATTGAGCGCATGTCTTTCACCATGCCCCCTCCACCTCCTCTGCCTGCTCTGTGCTGCACACCCTGCATATCTAGGAGATTGGCATGCAAAGGTGCACTCAATGCAACATGTCAAAGTGTACTTGCAATTTCTGTAAGCACCTTTACTATATTTCGTGTTTTTGGTGTGTGGTGACATTTGTATAGCTAGGCCCAAGAAGGGACTGCCTAAGCGCACCACTGGGGAGATGTCTGTGAAGGAAACTGCATCCTCTGTAGCAGTCAATAATGATGGCGCCTTTGAAGGATTTGACATGGAGGTTGAGGTTATTGAGGGTGGGCCTGGAGGAAGCTCCCCTAGTGCTAAGGGTAGTGCGTCTAAGTGCGCGCTTAGTCCTGCTGCATCTGTGCTCCCCTTTAAGGGCAAAGGTAAAGCCAAGGATTCTGAAGAGGAGTTGGAGGATGTAGAAGATGAAAACATGTGCTTGAGGGAGGAGAATGCACATTTGCACACATCTGTCCTTAGCATGCGCCAGTATGCATGCGCCCAACAGGCTGACATGTTGGCCTTGCCCAACAAACTCTTCAACATGTCCCAGGAGTGGGCTGACTTTGAGAAGCATGCCAATGCTGCACTTAACTGATTTCACTATGTCATCCTGTAGCCTGCTCTTAGTGCTTTGTTGTAACATCATTTCTTGGTAGTGCACTCAATGTATAACCATGTCCTTGTCCTTTGCTGATTTACTGGCTGCAAATGATGATGAAAGCATATGAGTGAATTGAGGCATAAATGAAAATAATAAGGCACAAGTGACTATATGATGATAATATGAGGGTGTGCATGAAGAGTAATCTTATAAACATTGAAGAAAATATTGTGCACCTTGGTGAAAGTGGATGTTGCATGTGTTAAAGGATGATAGGGAAGTATTATGGCGTGGTGTGGCACACATGTTGCAATGGAAACTTGGTATCATATACACATATAGAGAGACTCATTAGGTGTATTGCAGTGAGATGGTGTATGATAGGGACTATTATGGGTATTGCATGGGCATGCGTAAATGTGATATATTGTGATGGGGTTGAAATGCAGGGAGGAAATGTATAGTGCACCTTATCCATAAAGCGCACCTTCTGGGTTGTCCTCTTCTGGTTCTATGGTTTCACTCGCCTCCATTTCATCTATGCTTTCATCGTCAATGCCCGTCATCTTGGTGACTGATACATGCTTGTCACAGCATGTATAGTATGGAATAACACGAAATGTGGCGAATCGAAGTTTAGATATGGCACTGTCCAATTCAGCCAACATATATGATCCTCCCTTTGTATGACATACTACAACCATTGGCCTGAGATAGCGCAGCTTTGTCTTCTTGCTCAACTCATATTTGACTTTCGAGTTGCATACCAGGACATAGGCACCTGGCTGAAAGTCATGCAACTTGATATTTGCACAAAAGTACCTTTCAAATTTGTGTATTGATGTAAAGCACGCTGCTACAACCCTTTCTCCAATAACTTCTAAATCCTCTGTGCACTTCTGCAATTGACACACATTCCAAGCTATTAGCTCAGTAGTTGTTAGCATGCCTTGGTGCTTGAGGGGTGCAAGAAACATTGCTTCTGCCAAGTTGAATGAAAAAATTGGTTCAACACCATGCATCATGAAATATGGTGACAAGCCCATCACCTTCTGAATGGTTACACATTCTGCCCAAAACACTGAGTGTACTACTTGATTCCAGCATGTCTTGTCTCCTTCACAGGTCTTAATGATTGCTTCGCGGATGTCATGATGCCGTCTTTTGACAATACCATTGGCCTGAGAATTATAAGGTGAGACGTGTATTGGGTGAATCCCATATTTGTGTGTGAGCTCATCTACTGTGACCTTATAGGTGGGCACATTATCTGTTATGATCTCAGTGATTGGTCCCCATCTGCACAAGAGTTCTTCAAAAATAAAGGCACATAGCATGCGAGTGTTCTCCTTGCACAACATGACCATTCTGGGTACAATGTAAGTACAGTGCGCCTGTATGAGGTACTCAAATCTGCCTGCTTTAGGCATCTTCCTTGTGTCAATGTGTGCCTTCTGGAATAATCTACCTGGTATCAGTATGGTGGGGGGAATATGCAGTTTGCGCATTTGCTGGACTTGACACTCATGGTATGTCTTTGTGTACCACTTGATATCCTCTATAATATGTGGCCACCAAAAGCACGAGCACAGGTGTGAACTAATCATATAGATTCCCTTGTGCCCTAAATCACCATGCACTTCTTCAAGGAATGAGTATCACTTACTGGGAGGTAGGACAAGTTGGTGCTTGCTGTGCACCTCTCTGCGGCATAGCTTATCTTCTAAGATGAAGAAATGCACAGCCTGTTTCACAAAGGTTTTGAATTTCTCATCTGTGAGATCCAATGGCCTGTTGTGCATAATCAAAAAGCACTCGATGCTTGTCAATAGTGCATCTTGCACACGCGCCTGTTCTGAGTGCAAGATTTCTGGCTTGGGATCTTCTGCACAGGTAGCATTGAAATACACGCACAATATAGGCGTGCATGCAGTCTGCAAGGTGAAGCATGTGTTATGCACATTGTGGCATATGTCTACAAATCCGCCATATATGTGATAAGTGTGATTGTTCAAAAGCGCAATAGAGAACAAATAAGCATGGTCTATCCAATCTTCATAATTGCCATCTTCCATAGGGTCTTCTTCTACTGGTGGGCGCCTTGAGAGACCATCGATGCCTTTGTGTTTTAGTGTGGATACATGTATGAGCTTGAATGAGAATAAAAGAATCCCCGCAATCTATCAATTAATAGTCGTGTTTGGCTGCAAGTTGGGATTATTGATTATCCCCTTGATGTACTTTGCATCAACTTCCACTGTAAGGTTCTTCACACTGAATATAAAAATGCACATCATGTGCAATGTGCAAAATAGGCCATATAGTTCCAACTTTGCGAGTAGCAACTCTCTACTTCAGTAAGTGCAATAGATCCAAATCGGCTTGGGTAGTGCTTTCCATCCTCGCCTACTTGTAGCAGAATGTATCCAATAGCAATGTTTGAGATATCAACCACTAAAATGACTTCGCACTCACTCACATAATCTAGGTGCTTAAGGGCGGGTGAACTCAATACTGAGTCCTTGAGAATCTGCATAGCTTCACATTGTTCTGCACCAAATACGAAGGGCACATCCTTCTTCATAAGATTAATAAGGGGGCAGGCTATGCACAAGAAGTCATGAATGAATATGCACAAAATGCTACAAGTTCCCAAAAATCTGCGCACTTGCATGTGGTTGGTAGGCTCTGGCCAGTTGCAAATTTTCTGGACCTTAGATTCTTCAGGCACGCTGAAGGCACAAAGACTGACTGACATGCACAATCAATCTCTAGATGTGAGATCAACAACACTGCTGGTGAGGCAGTATGTCAGGTCTCACTGCGCCTAGGCCACTATGCCTGAGACAGACACATTCAACCCTAAAGGGGACTGCTACTACACACAGAACCAGGAATAGAGAGAACTCGAGTAGACAGGGGATGCACACAAGGATATAGAGAGGCACAAAGCGCGTGATGAGAATGCATAGTAAGTGGGGCATGGGAAGCGTGGGAAGGCGCATGGGCACATGAAGGTGTGCAAGTGATGTGGGAGGTAGGGAGCAGTGTAGGGATTTGTAATGAGCATGAAGTAATGTGAGTGGAAGCGAGTGCGATGTAAAGCAAGAGCAAAGGCAAAGCAGACAAAATCAAGGCTTGATTAAGCAATCTAATCTAAGCCAAAACATGATAACCACAGGGCATGCACCCTACTTTAAAGTAAAACCCAAACGCTAGGGAAGTACAGTAAAGGGGAGTAATGGGTAATAGTAGCACAACCATCAGGCTTTATACTAAGTAAAATCTCATTGGATGTGGAAGGGATAGGGATGACATGCACAATAGTATGTAATGACATGTAATAGCGCTGCAGTCCTTGTTACACTTGTGCAGCATGGAGTATGATGTACTAGAGGGGTGCTTGGACATGGATCAGTCCTCCTGGATGACAGGTGATAGAGCGCAGGAACACATGCTAAGCGCAGGCACAAGAAGGCACAAGAAGGCGCAGGCATGGGAAGCACATAAGCGTGGGAAAGCGTGCGCCTTTGGTGCACTATGCAGGGAAATGTCATGCAACTCCATAGTGCAAATGATCAAATGTGTTACAGTACGCTTAGGCCCTATTCATTTTCTCTACTTTCTTACCATTGTATTACATCACGATCGCTTACTACTGCCATCGCTAGATGATTGATATCTCCTTTCTTGGATTGCTTACCTTTTCTTGCGCATACATGCTTAATCAGGCGGTTGTTCTTTGTCTTAGTACCTGCCCTAAACTTCTCCTAGATCCTCTATAAATATGCACTCCTGTACTATGTAGTTCTTTACTTTAATCTTACTGGGTTTTACCTGATACTTGATTTCCTTCATCTAAGTCCTCTAAGCTTAGTCGTCTGAACCAATTTCTAACTTAGAGCACTCCTCTTTGTTAGTCTGAACCTTTGAACCTAACTCCAAGGTTGCACCTTGCTGTTAGCTATTAACTTCGCAAGCAGATTTCATTGTCGTTGTGTCGTTAGACCAGACTCAACCCCGAAGACTCTCTTCTGAGTCTAGGTTGTTAGAACCTATCCCAGTTCGTAACAAAATGACAGCTTGTGTAAATATGCCCTTTCCATGCCTACAGAATATGATTCCTTACAACATGTCCTTTGAATGTGCATTTATGCCCTACAATGGTAGCAGTAGGTGCTGCTAAAACAAATTTAGACGCAGATACAGTTGTGCCTATATTCTCCAAGTGCTGTAGAATGTGGTTGATCATGATGCAATGTATGCCTGGGTTATCGAGTATGGTCTCATAGGTACCGTCCTCACACTGTAGCGTGTTTGCACAGATTTGACTGGGATGTCGTCCATGAAAGGCAACATGTACTCTGGGATCTTGTGTTGAAGAATGAAGGTGGTGTGACAATTAAGTTTTCTTTGGGCTGATATTAGCTTTACTTACTTACCTTTACATTCTTTACTTTTGTGGCTGATATAAGCATGTTTCCCTTTCACCAGTACCAGTCTGAAGTTTGATGATTCACTACCTCTGAGCTTGAGCCTAGATCAGAAACCCTTTAGGGTCAAACACTGTCTTCTAGGACATAGCAGCTAGGCAGGGTATTGGCCACATATTGGTTAGGGAGTGATCCTACTACCTAGCCAAGTTTGTGTATCACAGCAGTGTCACCTTGATACACCTGAACAGTGTTGGCATGGCGTTGCAGGAGCATAGTCAAGCGATGTGGTCCCAAAGGTGTTCCAAAGGTTGTCAAATCGTGCGATTCCTCGTGAAGTGTGTGCTAATCGTATCCTGAGTACAAGTCCATCATACCGTATACTGCATAACCCATGAATGATTCTGCAAGGTGTTTGACAAAAGGCGGAAGTGACGCATCATGTATAGTAACCACATTGAGTGGCTGCAGGTCGTGCACTAAGCACAGGGATTTCCCATCCTTCTTGACAACACAAAACCAGTGTGATCAATAGGTGGTTGTTGAGGGCTTGTACATGCCTGATGCAATCTTTTCCTTTATTATGTGCACTACCTCTCCTAGGGTGGCTGGAGGAATGGGAATATTGCACTGTGACCAAGGTGTATGATGGATCATAGGGATCTTATATGGCAGAAAGCATGTCTCATTTAGGTGCCCTTGCTCAGAGGTGTTCCAGGCAAAAGTGTGTTCATGTGCACACATGAGCCATTGCACTAACTTGAGTTCTTCTGGCCAGAGCCACTTGGCTGGGTTGAGATCTAATTTATCCATGCATTTGCACGTAAAGCGCACACCTGGACAAAACTCTGGGGGGT
>Ga0310811_10000760_pt1 | contig 41302 bp, 42 predicted proteins | sample YCmetagenome_FD_207642 | JGI IMG/M metagenome (GOLD analysis project Ga0310811, IMG submission 207642) | Soil microbial communities from experimental microcosm in Duke University, North Carolina, United States - YC | ecosystem: Engineered > Artificial ecosystem > Soil microcosm > Unclassified ...
TTACCCTTGGCGGAGGTATAATGGGCTATAAACCAACTGGGGCTATAAGAGGCGGGGGCTCTGTAACTGCTGATCAGATACATGAATTTTATATTCCGGCTGGAGCAGGTTTAAAATTCAATTTGTCACCAGGGATTAACCTGGATCTTGGTTACCAGATCAATTTTGTTAACTCTGATAATATTGATGGGTATAACTACGGATCAGGAAACGACCGATTCTCTTATGCACATATCGGGTTAGAATTTGCATTAGGCCCGCGGTCTAAGCCACAACTGGCATCGCACAACCCGGTTAATTCAATGCGTACAGAATACCTGACCGAGGAAGCTATGTTGAAAAGCTCTATACAGGCGCAGCAAGCTCAACTTGATGCTGAGAAAGCTAAAAATGATAAGCTGCGTGCTGATCTTGACGTAACTAACACTAACCTGGCCAAATTTACCGTGGATAGCGATGGTGATGGTGTGCCTGATTTCTTCGATAAATGTCCAAATACGCCAACCGGAACAAAAGTAGACGGGTCGGGTTGCCCGCTTCCTACACCTAAGGACGTGAAGGTTTATGTAACCGAAGAAGACAGAAAAATAGTAAGAGAAGCCATCAAAAACCTTGAGTTTGATTTTGGAAAGGCTACCATCAGGGAGCATTCTTATCCAAGTTTGGACAGAGTAGCTAAATTGTTGGTTGATAAAAACTTCAGCCTGAAATTAGCTGGCCATACCGATAATGTAGGTTCTGCAGATGCTAATATGAAGTTGTCAAAAGACAGGGCCGAATCAATTAAGAGTTATTTGGTAAGTAAGGGTGCAAATGCATCCCGTATTGAAGCTACCGGATATGGTAAAACCCAACCTATTGCAAGTAATAAAACTGCAAAAGGACGTCAATTGAACAGACGTGTTGAGTTTACTTTGTTCTAATAAAGACTAACAGAAATAAGAAAGCCGCTCAGAAATGGGCGGCTTTTTATGTTTTATGGCACATCGAAGAAATCAGCCAAAGGGCCGAAATAGGAATCGTTCCAGCCCTCGGCAAAACTATCATAATCCGCGTCCGGGATATTAGTATGCCTTAGCTCCACCGAAGTGCCTTTTTTATCAGGATGCAGTTTTATCGTAACAATAGATGCTTCGGGCTGACCATCAAAATACCATTGCTGAACAATTTTCTTTCCCTCCTCAAATTCCAGGTTTTTACCTACTATACTGCCTTCCCACATAGAAAACTCTGACCCAGGCTCAGTGCTCATTACAGCTTCTTCGCCTGTCCATAACTCAATGGTTAGCGGATTGGTTAAAGCCATATATATTTCTTCAGGCGTAGCAGGTAGTAAATAGTATTTTTTGAAATCTTTCATTTTTTGTCTGGAACTCGAATTTATAGAATTCAAGAATTACTCGAATTGCTATTTGAATAGCAAAGTTAATATTAAGCCGAATAATTTATTGGCTTAATTCTGCCAATTCAGAAATTCCGGTTCAGACCAATTAACTGACCACACCAATTGGCAAAACCGTTCTTCCATACACCTCATTTAAAACATTAGCTATGCCAGTGTAAATTGCAGACAATCCGCATATTATACCTTCGTATCCGGCAAATGTTTTGATAGAGGCATTTCCTGTCGAATCACCAACTGCAAGCAAAATGAACAAAACCGTTAGCGATCCAAATACAAATTGCAGTGCCTTATTGAGTTTGAGCGTACCAAAGAAAAGGCAAAAAGTAAAGAGGCCCCAAATGCCAAGATATGCTGACATAGCCCCATCAGATGGTTTGTCAATCCAGCCTACTTTCGCCATCACAATAAGCCCTACAAGCGAAAGCCAGAAAAAGCCATAAGAAGTAAAGGCTGTCAATCCGAAAGTGTTATTCTTTTTAGCTTCGATAATACCGGCAATAACCTGGGCAAGACCGCCATAGAAAAATCCCATGGCCAGTATCATTGAGTTTAGCTCGAAGAATCCGGCATTGTGGAAGTTCAATAAAACGGTGGTCATGCCAAAGGCGCAAAGACCAAGTGGGGCAGGGTTAGCAGTAGAATCCTTTAAGGAAACAGGTGTTGTTGGGATCATGGTAATTTAGGTTTATAATTGGGTTTATAACGCAATATAATAAAATGATTGACACGATTTAACAGATTTTTAGCCTGATTACACAGATTATTTAACTACTGACATTTGCGAATTTACCTTTCAGCCTTTACCTTTCGCCTTTTACCTCACTGAAATGCAAAAACTAATATTAATACGTCATGGAGAAAGTGTCTGGAACCAGGAAAATAGATTTACAGGCTGGACCGACGTCGATCTGTCTGAAAATGGCTGTCAACAGGCCAAACATGCCGGGCAGCTACTAAAGGCGAATGGTTATACTTTTGATGCCGGTTTTTGTTCTGTCTTGAAGCGATCTATCAAAACCCTTGATATAGTTTTGGAAGAAATGGATCTGCTTTGGATTCCTGTCCAGAAGTCGTGGCGATTAAATGAACGATTCTATGGTGCTTTGCAGGGATTGAACAAAGATGAGGTAACTGCAAAATACGGGGAAGAGCAAGTGCATAAATGGCGGCGTGATCCGCATGAATTGCCACCTGCAATTACTAAAGATGATGACCGTTATCCGGGCAAAGACCCTCGCTATAAAAATTTGACCGAACGAGAACTGCCCTTAACTGAAAACCTGAGTGAAACCATGGACAGGGTGCTGCCCTTCTGGCATGAGAATATTATTGCTGCTATTCGTATGAATCAAAAGGTAATTGTATCGGCGCATGGTAATAGCCTGAGGGCGCTGATACAGTATATTGATCATTTATCGGATGAAGAAGTAACGCAATTGGATTTGCCTACCGGCGTGCCTTTGGTTTATGAGTTGGATGATCAATTAAACAGGATCAGGCATTATTATTTGGAATAATTTTAAAACAGACTGGCTATTTGTAGATTTAGGCATGGATGAAGGATTAAAAAACAAAGCTTACCTGGAAGGAATGAGATTAAAGAAAGCCGGAATGGATGATGAAGTAATTTATGCAAGACTCGAAAAACAAGGGATACCAGAGGAGCTTATTCTGAATGTTATTAGAAACCTGAATGTTCAGCAACAGGTAGAAAGAACAAAAGAACAACGGCCTTTTTATTACTCAGGGCTTTTGAAAGCAGGACTCGGGGTGCTTCTTGCTATTATATCGGCAGTTATTTTCCCCGGGATAATTATACTTCCAATCGGATTTATATTGAGCGGTGTAATTTACGCGTTGATTGCGAAACGTAACAGTCAATAATTGGGGGACTAATTGTTAATCTTCCTTATCATACAACACCGCTGCTTTATCAGCTGATGTTTTGATACCTTTTATCATTGCTGAGCTAAAGCCGTTGTGCTCCATTTCATTTAATCCGGCAATGGTACAGCCTTTTGGCGAGGTTACTTTATCAATCTCCTGTTCTGGATGGGAGGCTAATTGTAAAAGCAGATCTGCTGCGCCTTTAGCGGTTTGTGCGGCCATCCTGAGCGCGTCATGAGCATGGAAGCCGATTTCGGTACCACCTTGTGATGCAGCGCGTATAGAACGAAGAAAAAATGCTATGCCGCAAGCGCAAAGTGCTGTAGCCGAGGTCATCAGTTCTTCGTTTATCTGTATCGTGACCCCAACAGTGTCAAAAAGCGACTTTACCAGCTCCATATTTTCATTGGAGGCGTTTTCTGTAGAGATGCATGTCATCGACTGACCAATCGCGATAGCTGTATTTGGCATAGCCCTTACAACCTGTACTAAAGTTCCCGCTTGAACGTAGATATCATGGCAACTAACACCTGATACCACGGAAATAAGTAAATGCCTTTGCTTTTTTAATGAAGGGCGGATCTCATACATCAGTTTATTCAACTGCTGCGGCAATACGGCGATAACAACTGCATCTGACCTTTTCACCGCATCTGAGTTATTATCGGTGGTCTGAAAGCCTTCTTTTGACAGCAACGCTAAAGCACCTAAGTTTCTGCGTGTTACGATGATCTGCTCGGGCTTGTAAATTCCTGCTTTCACTAATCCGCGGGCTAATGATAACCCAATGTTTCCGCCGCCTAATATCGCTATGGTTTGTATCTCGCTCATTTCTTATTGCTTAAACGTGTGCCGAATGAATTTTCGTGTTTTAATTGTCCCAAATCGTCAGATTTGCCGATAATAACCGCCTTTACACCGCAATTGATCGCTGTAAAGGCATTATCCAGTTTGGGTAGCATACCACTGTGGATGATCTGCTGTTCCTTTAGTTTTTCATACCGCTCCGGATCGATTTCCCTGATCAAAGATTCTTCGTCATCGATATCCTGTAGCACCCCCTTTTTCTCGAAGCAATATACTAAAGTAGTTTCATAAAGTTTGGATAAAGCTATAGCAAGTGCCGATGCAATGGTATCAGCATTGGTGTTCAGCAATTGCCCCTCACCGTCATGGGTGATGGCGCAAAAAACAGGAGTGAAGCCAGCATCCATTAGCTTTTCTAAACTTTCCGGATGGATGGATTTTTCATCCATGTCACCAACAAAGCCGTAATCGATAGTTTTAACCGGGCGTTTATTTGTTCTTATGAAATTGCCGTCCGCACCTGTCAGACCAATCGCATTTGTACCGAATCGCTGTAACTGTGCTACTATGTTCTTATTAATCAATCCGCCATATACCATCGTCACCACACGCAGAGTTTCAATATCAGTTATCCTGCGACCATCTACCAATTTTGCTTCTATGCCAAGTGTTTCAGATAGCTGTGTAGCTACCTTACCGCCGCCATGCACCAATATTTTATAACCATCAACCGCGGTGAAATCTTTCAGAAAATGGTAAAGGTTCTCTGAATTGTCGATCACATTTCCGCCAATCTTGATGATATATAGTTTCTTTTTATCCATAGATATTATTTCGCACAAATATGGCCCCGCATATATTGCGTTTCAATCAATAAAGGCGCAAAAATAGCAATTAGGCAGTAAAAATAAGATGAGTTTAAAAACATCCCTGTATTAAATTAAGTTAGAACTGCATAAGGACGACTTTTTTATCCTTATTTTGCGCTTAAGCTCCTCATAATATCTACTTATGGATCAAACTAAATCGGCCCGTATGCCCCGTATCGTCATTATTGGTGGCGGGTTTGCCGGCATCAACCTGGCAAAAAAGTTAAAGAATAAACCTGTAGAAATATTGATGCTGGACAAGCACAATTACCATACTTTTCAGCCATTACTTTACCAGGTAGCCATGGGAGCCATAGAGGCCGATTCGATCGGGTTCCCGGTGCGGAGGATATTCACCAATCAAAAGAATTTTGCTTTTAACCTGGCCGAAGTAAAAACGATCAATCCTGAAAAAAACACGGTTACTGCGGACATAGGGGAAATATCTTATGATTACCTGGTGATCGCTACAGGTGCTAATACTAACTTTTTCGGCAACCAACAGATAGAGCATTATGCTATGCCGATGAAAAATATTAGTGAGGCATTAAATATCCGCAGTTATATGCTGCAGAATTTGGAAAAAGCCGTTATTACAACTGATCAAAAAGAAAAAGATGCCTTAATGACGTTTGTGGTGGTAGGAGGAGGGCCTACAGGAGTAGAACTTTCAGGCGCACTGGCCGAGATGCGTAATAAAATATTATGTAAAGATTATCCTTCACTTTGTGAAGAAGACATGCGGGTTCACCTTGTGGAAGGGAAGCCAGTTGTATTGGGTGCAATGTCATCAGATGCATCTGCAGCAGCTAAAGCCGGATTGGTTAAAATGGGTGTGATCATTCACAATGGGGTACACGTTAACAGTTTTGACGGAACTACTTTAACCATTGATGACGGAACTAGCATAGACACGCGAAATGTATTTTGGGCAGCAGGGGTGAAGGGTGAAATGCCTGAAGGATTGACCAGTGCGACTATTGCCAGCGGAAGAAGGCTATTGGTTGATGAGATCAATAAGGTACAAGGCTATCAGAATATATTTGCGATAGGGGATGTATCCGCTATGCTTACTCCTGAAACACCAAATGGAATACCCGGTATGGCACAGGGCGCTATTCAAACCGGTCAGCACCTTGCTAAAAACCTGATGCATATTATTAGCGGAGAAGCAACTGAACCATTCAAATATTGGGATAAAGGTTCGTTAGCTACCGTAGGGCAAAACAAGGCTGTTGCCGATATAGGCAAGTTCCATTTTCATGGGTTCTTTGCATGGTTGCTATGGATGTTTGTGCACCTGATGTCCCTAATGGGATTCTCTAACAAGCTGAGCGTACTGGTTAGCTGGGCGTCTAAGTATTTTGTAAGGAATACCGATAACAGGTTGATAGTGCGGTTCTTTAACATGGAAACCCGCAGTTTGGATACCTCAAAGTAATCAGGGACAAGAGCCAGGAACAAAGAATCAAGACACGAGAATTAGCAACCAGGATGAATCTCAGTCTATCCTTGTTCTTGATTCTTGCTTCTTGACTCTAAATCACCCATGTAGGCGGCAATTTCGCGCTCGTTAGTATCTGAGCTTTTGCCGAGCGAATTGATGATGTTTTCGCGTTCTATTTCAGAACGGTTCTGGCTTAATTTCTTTTTAGCTTGCAGATCGGTTACTTCGATTTTAAACGCAACAATGCCGTTCATCATCCGCGATCTGTATTCATCAGGCAGACTTTGCCACTGTTGATAATAGCCGGGTTCAAATGTATCAATAGTGTTCTTTAGTAATTCGACCTTTTGCTCGACATTATCCAGCACTGTCGCTGTTCCATACGCATGTACCGCAATGTAGTTCCATGTAGGCACATTGGTGTCCTTTTCATAATTGGAAGGCGAAATATAAGCATGCGGCTCTGTAAAGATCACTAATGAAGCTTTATCAAAAATATGCTTTGACTGTGGGTTGGCTTTTGCAAAATGAGACCAGAGAAATAGTTTATCATCCTCTTCTTTCACGACGAAGGGCAGATGAGTAGCCTCAGGCTGATCGTTTACTGTGGTAACGATCGTAGCAAAGCTGTATCGGTGCATAAATGCCACAATCTCCTGTCTATCGGTAAATGAGTTGAAAGAGGGAGTGTACATGGAATTAGTGATTACTTAACAAACTTAATCAACTCAATCTAACTTAGTCGACATTAAATTATAACGATTCCAGCATCTGCTTCAATACTGCCTGTGCTGCCCAGACGCGGTTACCTGCTTCATGTATTACCACGGAATTCTGTCCATCCAGAATTTCGTCCGACAGCTCCAAATTACGGCGAACGGGTAAGCAATGCATCACTTTAGCATTGTTGGTATTTTTGAGGCTATCGTTGGTCAGCATCCAATCGTCATAATCTCCGAATACTTTCCCGTACGGCTCATAAGCCGACCAGTTTTTTACGTAGATAAAATCTGCATCCGCTAATGCTTCCTCCTGATTATGGGTAATGGTTGCACCCTGTGTAAAGTCAGAATTTAATTCATAACCTGCCGGATGGGCGATGGTAAAATCTACATCAGCCTTGCACATCCACTCCGCAAATGAATTTGGTACGGCCTGGGGTAATGCCTTTACGTGAGGCGCCCAGGTTAAAACCACTTTTGGACAGGCTTTCGTTTTTAATTCTTCAATTGTTACTAAATCAGCCAGACTTTGTAGTGGATGACGTGTAGCAGATTCTAAGCTCACTACAGGTACACCGCAATATTTTACAAACTTGTTAAAGATATCTTCGCTGTAATCCGCATCACGATCTTTTAATCCCGGGAATGAACGCACACCTATAATATCGGCATATTGCCCCATCACGGCAGCGGCCTCACGGATATGTTCTACAGTACTACCATTCATGACGGCGCCGTCCTGCAACTCTAAAGCCCATCCTTCTTTATCCATATTCAGCACCATCACATTCATACCCAGGTTCAAGCCGGCTTTTTGAGTACTCATACGAGTACGCAGACTTGGGTTAAGAAAAACCAGTCCTAAAGTTTTATTCTTACCTAATTCCTGGTACGCATAAGGGTTTTGCTTTAAGTGCATCGCCTCTTTAACCAGTGCCTGAACGTCGGTTACATCGTTTACGGAGGAAAAAAGTTTCATATGCGACCGGGTATATTATTGTGTTATGGTTGAATGATTTAATACAGTGGCGAATGCTTCCAAAAATCTATCTGCATGTGCCTTGGTCAGATTCAAGGCAGGTAATAGCCGTATCACGTTGGGTTTAGCTTCTCCAGTAAAGATGTGATACTTGAATAACAAGTCTTTTCTAGCATGAGCTAACTCTTCAGGCAGTTCAATACCGATCATCAAACCGCGGCCGCGTACTTCCAGCACCTGATCAAATTTCTTTAATTCATCTATCAGGTATCCGCCGACTTCAGCTGCATTTTGCATCAGATTATTCTTTTCTATCTCTTCTAATACTGCTAAACCAGCAGCACAAGCCAAATGATTACCGCCAAAGGTGGTACCCAGCATGCCATAAGCTGGCTGAATTTTTGGCGAAATAATGATCCCACCGATAGGGAAACCGTTGCCCATTCCTTTTGCCATGCTGTAGATATCAGCATTGATATTTGCAAAGTCATGCGAGAAGAATTTTCCTGTCCGGCCATAACCACACTGAACTGAATCCGCTATAAACACAGCATTGTATTGGTCGCACAGTGAACGTATTTTTTGCAGGAAGCTCACGCTGGCTACTTGAATACCACCAACGCCTTGTATGCCTTCGATGATCACAGACGATATTTCATACTTTTTAAAAGCTTGTTCTAAAGCAGCTTCATCACACCATGGCAAAAAGATCACATTATCAGTCTCATTAACCGGTGCAACGATCTTCGGATTATCAGTTACTGCTACTGCTAAAGATGTCCGTCCGTGAAATGCTTTGCGGAAAGCAATCACCATCTTTTTGCCATTATAAAACGAAGCCAGTTTCAGCGCATTCTCATTTGCTTCGGCACCGGAGTTGCACAGGAACAGCTGGTAGTCTTCTTTTCCTGAAACATGTCCTAGTTTCTCAGCTAACTGCTTTTGAAGAGGGATCTCAATAGAATTAGAGTAGAAACCAATCTGATGTAACTGATCCTCCAATCGCTTCACATAATGCGGGTTAGTATGACCAATGGATATTACAGCATGACCGCCATACAAATCAAGGTATTCGGTTCCCTTGTCGTCATAAACTAAACCGCCAACACCTTTTACGATGTTGATTGGATTGATTGGATAGACATCAAATAGTTTCATAGTAGTTATATTTAGAAAGCTGTCGCTTTTAGTTTAAGTCCTGCAGCTTCATCAAGGCCAAACAGCAAGTTCATATTCTGAACCGCCTGTCCCGATGCTCCTTTAAGTAAATTATCTATAATGCTGGTAATTAGTAATTTATCGCCATGTTTTGCAACTTGGATAAAGCATTTGTTAGTGTTTACTATCTGCTTCAGATCGATATTACGTTTGGTTACATGTGTAAACGGATGGCCTGTATAGTAATCTTCAAATAGTTTCAATGCTTGGTCGCCTGACAAATCGCAATCGATATAAATAGAGGCAATAATACCTCTAGTATAATCGCCACGATAAGGCACGAAGTTGATCGGATGGTCAAAACCTGCTTGCAACTGCTTAACAGATTGATTAACTTCTCTTAAATGCTGATGCTCAAACGCTTTGTAAATTGACAGGTTGTCATTACGCCAAGTAAAATGCGTCGTACTCGATAAACTCTGACCAGCGCCGGTTGAACCTGTTGTGCCTGTGATATGTACTTCACCATTCAACAATCCTTTTGCTGCTAAAGGCAATAACCCTAACTGCAGGCAAGTTGCAAAACAGCCTGGATTAGCTACATTTTTAGCTGATTTAATTGCATCACGGTTTAGCTCAGGTAAACCATAAACAAACTCACGGTCATTTATATTAGAATAGGCGATCAACCTAAAATCCTGGCTCAGGTCAATGATTTTGATGTGCGATGGGATAGAGTTAGCACCTAAGAATTTCTTAGCATCGCCATGTCCAACACACAAAAACAATACATCGACATCGTTAGAAAGTTCACTGGCAAACTTCAAATCAGTATCACCGAATAAATCTGTATGTACTTCGTAAGCATAGTTACCTGCATTGCTGTTGCTATGCGCAAATACGATCTCCACGTTGGGGTGGTTTACCAATATCCGCAGCATTTCGCCACCGGTATATCCCGCGCCGCCAACAATACCTGCCTTTATTTTATTTGATGTTGATCCTGTCATTTTTTGTGGATGGTGTTGAGTAAAGGATAAATTCCAGGTCGGTATTTTCTTTATTGCAAATGAAATGCTTTTGCCCTGGTTTTATCTCGATACCCTGTTCTGGCTTCAACTCACTTTCAACACCGTCTATAGTGAAAGTAGCCTTGCCTTTAATGATAAAAAATACCTGTGTCGCCTTTTCGTGATAGTGCAATTGCTCGGCTGTATCCGGCGGCATTAGTTCCTGTTTAACTGATAACGCATCAGTATCAATAAAATTCCAACCGTAGCAGTCGTCGCCCCATTTATAGTGACTAGCGCATTCGCTTTTTGAAAAGACAGGGTTATCCATTATTCTGATTGATTTACTTTGTGATAGATCATTACCTGGTTGCCAAATATTTTGGAGAAGCCTTTTACATCTTCGCCGGTCCAGGCGTTATTCATTTCGCCATAGCTGCCGAATTTGCTCGACATCAGATCATGGCTCGACTCGATACCTGTTACCTGGAAACGGTATGGGTTCAATTGAACAAACACTTTTCCGCTTACATTTTGTTGTGTGTCTGTCAGGAAGGCTTCGATATTACGCATGATCGGGTCGTGGAACTGACCTTCGTGCAACCAATTGCCATAGAATGACGACAATTGATCTTTCCATGATAGTTGCCACTTAGTCAGCACATGTTTTTCCAATGTATGGTGTGCTTTGATGATCACCATCGGCGCAGCAGCTTCAAAACCTACACGGCCTTTGATACCGATAATCGTATCGCCGACGTGTATGTCCCTGCCAATGCCGTAAGGTTGAGCTATTGCCTGCAATGCTTGTATAACTTGTGTGGGATGATTATATCTATGGCCATCCAATGCAACCAGTTCACCTTTTTCAAATTCAAGCTCGATGTTTCTTGTGCCTGATTCTGTCATTGGCGTAGGCCATGCGTCTTCAGGTAAACCGAGGTGAGAGGTTAAAGTTTCTTTACCGCCAACTGAGGTTCCCCAGATGCCTTTGTTGATAGAGTACTTGGCTTTCTCGAAGTTCATATCAACACCATGCTTTTTCAGGTATTCGATCTCTTCCTCACGGCTCAATTTCAGATCGCGGATTGGGGTCATGATCTGTACGTTTGGCACAAGAATATTGAAGATCATATCAAAACGTACCTGGTCGTTTCCTGCACCAGTACTGCCGTGTGCTACATATTCCGCACCTATCTCTTTAGCATAGTTAGCAATAGCTGTAGCCTGGCTTACACGTTCCGCACTTACCGAAAGAGGGTAGGTGTTGTTTTTTAACACATTGCCATAGATAAGATAACGCACGCAGGTATTGTAGAAGTTTTCAGTCTCGTCAACCACATGATGCGAAGTAACGCCCATACGGTAAGCGCGCTGTTCAACATTATACAGTTCGTCGGCACTGAAACCGCCCGTGTTTACAATTACTGAATGAACCTCTAAACCAAGGTCACGTGTTAAATAGATGCAGCAGAATGAGGTATCCAAACCGCCACTGTAAGCCAATACTACTTTTTTCTTCATTGTTTTATTTGAGTGAAAGCTGATGATCAAAAAATCTACGATCCTAATAACAAAGCCTTCAGTTCATTAATTGTTATTTTAATATTATTATTTTAAGTTTTATCCGGTCGTACCTGACTGGAATTAACCTTTTAGCTCGATACTGAATTTATCTATTCGACGCTTTATCGCATTTTCAATACGCTCCAATAATGTCGCTTTATGAGTAATGCGTTTCATCTTATCCTCTTGTTCTTTTTGCTTTTCTGCCGGATCAAACAACATGGCAGTGCACATGCAGTTTTTGCGGTCCTTGCTCATCAGGATATCATAGTTGACACAGCTTTTGCAGCCTGCCCAAAAGTTCTCATCCTGTGTAAGTTCCGAGTAAGTAACCGGTTCATAGCCAAGGTCAGAATTGATCTTCATCACTGCTAAGCCTGTGGTTAAACCGAATATTTTTGCATCAGGATATTTTTTCCTTGATAGCGCAAATATCCTTTCTTTGATAGCCTTAGCCAGTCCCGACTTGCGGAAATTAGGATTAACGATCAAGCCTGAATTGGCCACAAATTCACCGTGGCTCCAGGTTTCGATATAGCAAAACCCTGCCCAGGTACCATCTTTATGAAAAGCGATAACCGCTTTGCCTTCAAGCATTTTATTAGCTACATATTCGGCTGAACGCTGCGCGATACCTGTTCCACGTGCTTTTGCGGACTCGGCCATTTCATCACAAATCTGTTGCGCAAAATCGACATCCTGTGCTGATGCAACCCGAATATCAAAATCTTGTATAGTCATTTAAGTAGAAAGAATTAACATTAAAATTGAAGCGTTGCCGCCAATACGTAATAGATGGATTTTTGTTGATGAGGTTTAAAAAATATCTCACCAGGATGGGTCAATAGCAGAACGTAAATTAGACCCGGGGGATATAAAGCCTTCGTCGTGAAGGAGCATACTCAAACACCGGTGCAACCAAAGCAACAGTAGCCGGGGCAAATATGGCCCTCACAACTGTGTTAAATATGCTTTGCAGTTTCATTTTAAAGCGTGTTTTAGTTACTTTTTAATTTTCTGCAAAGTATCGCATTAATTTTTATTTATGCAAGAAAAATTTGCTTAATGTTAAATAGGTGACTTTTGTGTTAGTTGATTGAGTTAGATTAAGTTGGATTGGGTTGATTGAGTAATTATTTACGATTTTAGAATTACGATTTACGATTGCTTGATTTTTTAACCATTCAACTTAATCAACCATTTAACTCAATCAACTATTTAACTCTTCGAAACAATATCCTTTACAATCATTTCAGCATGAATCCTGGAGTTTTCGATGAACCACAAATGCGTATCCATACCACCGCAAACTACACCGGCAAGATAGATGCCCGGGAGGTTGGTTTCCATGGTATCCTGGTTATACTGCGGGAGGCATTTAGCATCGGTTGATAAATCAATACCTATTTTTTTAAGGAACTCGAAATTGGGCCGGTAACCTGTCATCGCCATTACAAAATCATTGGGAATAGTTACTAATCCGTCTGGGGTTTGAATATCTACATCGTGCTCCCGGATGGCGGTCAGGTTGGAGTTGAAATAGGCTTTAATACTTCCTTCTTTAATACGGTTGATAATATCGGGCCGTACCCAATATTTAACCCGGTGACTTACTTCTTCGCCCCGGATAACCAGTGTAACGTCAGCACCTTTGCGAAAAGTTTCCAAAGCCACGTCAATTGCTGAGTTGCTTGAACCTACCACGACTACCTTTTGCAGAGCATAAAAATGAGGGTCTTTGTAATAGTGCATCACCTTTGGCAGGTCCTCGCCAGGGATATCCAGTTTTACGGCTATATCATAAAAGCCCGTTGCCACTACGATATTCTTAGCTTCATATTTTCTCTTAGAAGTAGTGATTACGTAATATCCGTCGGTCCGCTCAGTTGATAGAACCTCCTCAAACAAATTCACTTTAAGATGATTAGAGAAAGCTACCCGGCGATAATATTCCAGCGCTTCGGCACGGGTGGGCTTATTGCTGATGGTAACAAAAGGTATCCCGCCAATTTCCAGTCGCTCAGAAGTACTGAAGAAGGTCATGGTGGAAGGGTAGTTGTACAACGAGTTGGCCAGGCATCCTTTTTCTATAATGATGTAACTTAAATTGGCCTTTTGCGCTGCAAGGGCACAAGCCAAACCAATGGGGCCGCCGCCTATAATGAGTATATCGAGCATTTATATAGTAAATTACCGTCATTGCGAGGAACGAAGCAATCTCTACTTAGGACATTCAACGGAGCATGGATTTTTTACTGAACGTTCCTTAAAAAATACATTCTCCCTGATCTGCACAGTTTGGAGTTTGCTTCGTTCCTCGCAATGACGCGTTGGTTGTTTATTTTAAAAATTCTTCACCAGCACATCGTCGTAAGCCGGAGTTCGATTAAAAACCGACCGCGCAAATGTACAGGTAGGTAATATTTTGAGCTGATTTTCACGGGCGTATTTTACGCCGGCTTCTACCAATTTCTCGCCCATGTGCTGACCCTGTAACTTTTCGTCTACCTCGGTATGATAAATATTCATCACACCATCGCGTGTCAGGTAGCGCATTTCTCCTAAGCGGTCGCCGTTGTCGTCAATATAAAAAGCGCCTGTTCGGTGATGTTCTTCGTTCTTTATTAACACGATTTAAGGATTAAATAGATTATAGATAGATTTCACATGGTAAAGATAGTCAAGACGAATACATCTTTAAAAACCGTATCGGGAATCTAATTTGAAATTTACACGATTATGAGGCTGATCAGGGTAATCCTTATAAATCGAAAAATCGTGTAATAAAAAAAGGGTAAGCTACTTTTATCGCACCGCTACAACCCTCTACCCTTGCTGCGTTCCCACCCTGGGGGAGTTCAAGAGGAGCTGGTCGTAAAAGACTTACCCCGGCGCAAATATAGACAAAAGGTTGAATTGGGGTTAAGAAAATGTTATTTTTTGAGGAGAAAGGTTAAAGGTGAGAGATAAAAGGTTAAGGGTGAATCTGTTGAGGATAAAGGTAAAAAGGCGAAAGGGTAAAGTTTTTCCACGTCCCATACGATTAAACATATAAGCCCTTCGCCTTTTTTACCTTTAGCCTCTCACCTAAAATAGCTTGATCTGCTGATTTGCGTTGTAATTCCCGGTTACTGTCTTAATCGGCGTTGTTTTAGGCGAAGGATCATCCGGCAAATGTCGAGCCTCAAAAGTTATCTCCATCAGCACTTCCCAATGAGCAAAGGTATTAAGCGCTTCGCGTTGGAGGATGGTAAGTTTATTCACCTCAAAATCCTGTACCCATTTTATTTTGCGGAAATGCGGCCATAGTTTATCAAAATCATCTTTATGAATATTACGTGCAATGGTGATATGCGGTACCAGGTAATCTTTTATGTTGAGACTTTTTTTAAGTGCCTTAAACCACTGAGTTGTAAATGCCGACGATTGAATTTTGGCGTATACGGTACGATACTCCTCGCCATGGTTAAAGAAATCAAACCCATCGATAACTAATGTAACAGACGGTAATTGCTTTACATTGGTTTTTAACCCGGCTAGTTCAGGCTCGGCCATGTATGGTTTACGGCGGGGCATAGGCTTAATGCTGATATGAGCCTTTGAATGTTCACTATCATAATGGCCAATAATATCTGCTGCCCGTTGTTTGTAGGTCTCTATCTGCTTACAAACATCTTCAGTTGGGGAGAGGATGATCAAATAATCTGCGTAGCCTTTCATATCCTTTGCTCAATTTTGATTGGGGATATAAATATGCTAAAATATTTAGTATAATACAAATTTATTTTAAAACAAGCTGATCTGATTTATATCACCTGCTTTTTTCAATGCTTTCTTGTCAGGCAGTATGTTCCATTCAGGTTTACCTTTAAAGGGAATATGAGCATAATGCCGCCAGGTTTTGTCGTATCCGTAAGTTTCTCGTTGTAGTATGGTGAGACGTTTTACTTCAAACTCATCGTTCCAGGGACGGTCTTTAAACTTTGGCCATAGTTTCTTGGCTTTTTCATTAGGCACTTGTCGGGCAATGGTAATATGAGGTACTGATTTCTTTTCATTGAGTGATTTACGCAGGCGCTTAAACCAATCTTCCATTATAGGCGTAGATTTAATGGCTGCATAAATAGTGGTATAATCAGTAGGCAGAAAAGTAGCAAAACCGTTGATCTGTAAAGTAAATGGCTCTAATAGTGATAACTCTTTTTCAATCGGCCTGAATAAAGGCTCAGTATGAAATGGCTTTTGACGCATTAACCGCGATAAAATAATATGTGCTTTGCTGTGCATGCCTTCAAAATCGCCAATTAGTCGTGCGGTTGCTTGTTTAAACTTTTTAACCTGTTCAGCAATAGCTGTAGGCGGACTAAGGATGGTGAGGTAGTCTTTGTAAACTTCCATATTCAAATTTGCTAATTTTATTAGTATTTTATCAAATTATTTTTCAACTTTGCAGGGTGGAAGCCAAGCGCTATATCATGCATATCGACCTCGACTCGTTCTTCGTGTCGGTGGAACGTAAATTCAATCCTGAGCTGATTGGCAAGGCTATTATCATTGGCGGCAATGCACAACGAGGGGTTGTGGCATCGTGCAGTTATGAGGCAAGGCAATACGGGGTGCACTCCGGCATGTCATCGCGGGATGCATTTAAGCTTTGTCCGCATGCTATATCTGTACGTGGCAACCATCATTTATATTCTGAAGCATCAGCAGAAGTAACCAGGATCATCGATGATATGGTGCCGCTGTACCAAAAGGCTTCTGTAGACGAGTTTTATATCGATCTGACTGGTACCGACCGCTTTTTTAGCCCTTATAAACTGGCGTCCCAAGTCCGTCAGCGCATTATCCGCGAAACCCAACTGCCTATATCTTTTGGGTTAGGGTCAAGCAAAGTCATCGCCAAGATGGCCACTAACAAAGCCAAACCAAACGGTCAGTTATTTATACCGCATGGATGCGAAATGCAGTTCCTGGCCCCGTTGCCTATATCCGCAATACCGGGATTAGGGGAGAGCACCGCTAAAAAGGTATATGAATATGGCATTGAGCGAATAGGCGACCTGCAACGTTGCGAACTCCGCTTTTTGCAGACTGTATTTGGGAAAAACGGATTATGGATGTATAACAAAGCGAGGGGATTGGATTCGGCTGAGATCATACCGCATTCGGAACGCAAATCCATATCTACAGAACAGACTTTCAGTCATACCATCTCAGACGAACGGAGACTGGAATCCATATTGGTGTCCATGACCGAGGAATTATCCTCCAAACTGCGCCGCGAAAATAAACTGGCATCATGCCTGGCTATCAAAATCCGTTACGCTAATTTCGAGACACATACCCAGCAGGAAAAGATCGAACTAACAGCGGCAGAACATATCCTGATACCAGGAGTCAAAAACCTGCTCAAAAAAGCATGGGATAATCATCGGCCAGTGCGGTTGATAGGTGTAAGACTAAGTCAGCTTTGTACCGGCAGTTACCAGATCAACCTGTTTGAAGATAATGAGGAACAGATCAGGCTATACCAGGCGATGGATAAGATCAACTTTAAGTTTGGTGATAAAACCGTATGTCGTGCTGCAGGTATGGAGATTGGCACGAGGAATTTTAATCCGTTTATGAGGGGGTAACGTTAGGTAAAAGGTGAAGGTCAAAGCTGAAAGGTTTCTATTAGTCCCAGTAATTAAACCGTTTACCTTTAACCTTTCGCCTTTTACCTCCTATAACTCCTTCCTCATCAATATATCCGTCTGCTCATCTTTTCCAACCCAAAATTTGTGGCTGCCAAAGGCTTTAAATCCGTTTCGTTCATAAAAACGCTGTGCGGCATGATTGTGCTCCCATACGCCAAGCCAAATGAAGTGTTTGCCTTCGTCTTTAGCTTTATCAATGGCAAAATCTAATAGCTGGTTGCCTATCTTTTTCCCCTGCTGACTGGCTAATACGTAAATACGTTCTACCTCGATTGCGTTTTCATCCTGCAACTCGGTTTGGGCCGATGAATAGTTGAGCTTGATATAGCCTGCTTTTTCATGGTTAATAATAGCAAAGTAGAATTGAGAATGAGGGTTTTCTAACTCACTTAGTAGCTTTTGACGGGTAAATGCCACCACTGTGTAGGCTTCAAAATCATCCTTATTGTTCAGATGCTCAAAAGCATCGTAAAATGTTTTTCGTGACAATGAGAGTAATTCCTCAACCTCGGACGGACGGACAAGACGGATCGTGATCATTTTAATCAAAAGATTATTCTATTGAAGATTGAAAATTGGCAGTGGCCTTCAAATTTTCAAATTAACAAATTTTCAAATTATGTTGGAGTGTGAATAATTACTCCGTTTTTTAATGCGCAGTTAACAATTGGTCGCTTAATTTTGATCTATTATTCTCCCCTGACATATTACCTGCGCCGAGTCCTATTTGGAGTAATTAACTAATTAATATTTAACACTTTAATTCAAACTAATATGAGCACACTATCATTTGAAAAAGAAGACGTTGCGGTGTCTTTCAGAAACGATCCGGCGATCTCAAAAGAGACAAAAGAATTTCTCGAAATATTGAACGGCGGTGGCGGTCCCCCGCTGGAAACTCTTCCTCCATTAGACGCAAGAAAAGTATTGGTAGATGCACAGGCATCAGTCAATGTGGATTATTCAGGGATAACTGAATCGGAAAAAACTATTACTACAGACGGTTACACCATAAAACTAAACATTGTAAAGCCAGAGGGTTCGACTGATGTTTTACCAGTATTTATTTTCATCCACGGTGGCGGTTGGGTATTGGGCGATTATCCAACCCACAAACGTATGGTGCGCGACCTGGTAGTATTGTCTGGCTTTGCAGGGGTGTTTGTTAACTATACTCCAACGCCTGACGCTAAATATCCGCAGGCTATTAACGAGATTTATGCTGCAACGAAATGGGTTGCTGAAAATGGAGCGGAGATAGGCGTGAATGGCAAATCATTGGCTGTGGTTGGTAATAGCGTAGGCGGTAATATGACCGCAGTTACCGCATTAAAAGCCAAAGAAAATGGCGGTCCTGAAATAAAAGTTCAGATTATGATGTGGCCGGTAACCGATGCTGCAGCCAACACGGAATCGTACAAATTGTATGGCGAAGATCGCTTTTTGACCGCATCCCTGATGAACTGGATGTTTGACTTATATACGACCGATCCCGAGGAACGCAAACAAATACACCTGTCTCCATTAAATGCGTCTCTTGAACAGCTTAAAGGACTACCGCCTGCACTGATTCAAGTTGCTGAAGCCGATATTCTGCGCGACGAAGGCGAAGCTTACGGGCGTAAACTGGACGAAGCAGGGGTGAAGGTAACCACTATCCGCTATAATGGAATGATCCACGACTTTGGTTTGCTGAATGCATTGGCCAATACATCGCAGGTAAAATCATTGTTCAGACATGCGGCGGCTGAGTTGAGGCATTACCTGAAGTAAGCTTAAAGCAGAAACCTTAAAGACCAAAGCTTATTTTGAACGAGCAGAAAGACTAAAGCCTATAGCTTTACGCTTTCTGCTTTTTGCTTTAAGCTTTCATTCAAATTGCCCTTGCAACCGCTCCAGCCGATCGATGATCAGGTTCAGCTTTTCTTCCTGGCTTTTGAATATTCGTTTCTTGTAATAAAAACTCAGGAACAATATCCAAACCACAGTGAAGGTATAAAACCCTATTTTGTAGTAGATAGAGGCATTGTTCAATATCTCAACCAGGTATAACGATAGTCCCAAGCTTATGAGCATAACATATAGGTAATAGAACCAACCGGCTATTTTGGCCTGATCTTTTTGGTATTCTTTCAGGTCCTGCAGGTAATCGGTAGGATTTTGGGTAGCGTCGTGCTTACTCAGTATGCGGTAATTGCGGACGATGCGGGCTGCATAAGCCATCATGGTCAATAGCATAATAAACAACCCCACATAGGTTAACCACTGGAACACAAAGAAAATAGTAATAATAAAAGTAAGCGCCAGCATAACCACCATAGCCACTATACCCCAGTACAGTTGACTGGTGATGCTGCGTACCCCTTTTTTTACCTGCCTCAGCGTGTCCTCCACTGAAAGCTGCTCCTGTTTTGGCTGTCCCTGCCAAACAGAAATCAAATGATCAAAGTCTTTCATAGTGGTTATACAACTCCGTTAATTTTTGTTTAATACGATGTATCTTCACCCTCAGGTTGCCCTCTGATATGCCGGAAATGTCGGCTATTTCAGGGTAGGGCACTTCATCCAGCACCATAGTAATAATAATTCTTTCTGATTCTTCTAATTTCGATATACACTTATAAAGCAGCGCAACCTGCTCATTCTTCTCCGAAAATTCTTCTCCCTTACTTTCGGCAAACTGGGGCGTTATTTCATCCTTAGCCTGCCGTTTTTCAGATCTTAGGTAGGTTAAACAGGTGTTTACAGCAATACGGTATATCCAGGTAGATATTTGGGCCTGGTTACGGAACTTCTCCAGGTTTTGCCATACTTTTAAAAAAGTCTCCTGTAGCAGGTCGTTCGCGGCGTCATCGTCGCCGGTATAACCATAGCATAAATGGTATATCTTCTTTGAATTAGCTTCAAATATTTGCTTGAATGCTGCTTCTCTGGTATCCAATTCAGTTAACTTTTTTAGGTTTTAGATAGGTAATAGTGGTAATTTGTTACAACAGATAATCATTCATATTTAACCACCGGAGTTTCTCTTCCGCTTCGCCAACCATATGGTTGAAATCCTGACTATAATCGAACTGCAAATCCTCGTGCAATTTAGTGATGGATTTGCGGATTTTATCCAGCTGACGTGTAAATATTAAGCGTAAGGGCTTATAAGAAGAAGATGCCCGCTTATCTACATACTGCACATAATTACGGCAAAAGTTGATCAACACCTCTACTTCCGCCTCGTTAGAAGCCATAAACTTGATGTATTTACCTAGCAACCTCAATATTTTACGCAGACTTTTTGCCAGTTGATAATTATTATAAGGCAGCTGACTGAACATCAATCCATTTTCAGCCATCAGGGAATCAATAAAAGCACGCTCGTTATCTGCATCGAATAATAGATAGCCTGCCAGCTCTTTGTTTTCTTTTTTATGCCGAACAAGGCGCAGGCAAAGCTCCGTCAGCTGGGCATTATCCAGGTGCTGAAGCTCTTTTTTTATCTCTGCAATGCCATAGTTATTCATCTTATATCAATTCGAAGGGTTTTCTATCATCTCAGTACTTCGTTTACAATGGTTAATATACGCAGCAAAGCCAAAATACCATGTTGGATAAATTAAAAATATGCCACTACAATAGAGATTTTGAATCGTGGAATCACCTCCATTAAAGAAAAAAGCACATATAGAACTCGGTAAAGCGCTTATTACACCAATCAATAATGGCCATAAAAAAGTTTGTTTTATAGCGATGTGTTTAGAAATAAGTGCATCATAGCACAGTTTTAATAAAATAGCACCTGCTCCACTAAGAATAACTAACCTCAAACCGAGCCATGGAGAGTTAGTCCGCAAGTCTAGAAAATAGAAACATCCAACATATATGGTTTCTGATAGTAGGATTAGTGTAAGTGCACTCAAGGGACTTAACCCTTCTTTGTAATTATTGATAAGTAATACTGGCATTATTATTCCGGGAGATAATACTACCCAGACTAATACAAATGGGGCTTTAGCGATGAGTAAAAGTGAACATATTATAAATAATGCTATTCCCCAATACAATGAAGATTTGGTTAGGTTTTCCATTTATGAATATACATTTAACACTCCACTAACATAAATATTTTAGCGGACTACCAAATAGTTGTAGTTTCGCACTTTGATTTCTATGCACAAAAGTAGGCTCACCCTATACATCATTATCGCATTAGTACTTGGCGTTGCAACAGGCTATGTTTACAACGTTAAGGTGATTGATGATCTGAATAAAAAGATAAGCGTTGCCGACGCGAATATAAAAACATTTGATGTACGGTTAGCCACTATCAAAGATACTACTGCTGCTGAGTACAAACAGGTAAAAACGGACAGAGCCCAGCAAGCAAAGCTACGGACGGACAACAATACAGCCCGCGATAATAAACTCGAAGGCTTCAACATTCTAAGCGATATATTTTTAAGGTTAATCAAGATGATCGTCGGTCCGCTGGTTTTTACCACGCTGGTTGTGGGCGTAGCAAAAGTTGGCGATATTAAAGCTGTAGGGAGGATTGGAGGCAAAACGCTGCTATTGTTTATCTGTGCTACATTCGTCTCATTGTTCCTGGGAATGGTTCTGGTTAACCTATTTGAACCGGGTAGTTCTATACATTTGTCATTGCCCGAAGGACATTTAAGTCCCGATGTAAAGAAATCAGCCATATCATTTAAAGATTTCATTGGCCACGTTTTTCCGAGAAGCTTTACTGAAGCTATGGCAAATAATGAAATATTGCAGATCGTGGTATTTTCACTGTTTTTTGGAGCTGCAACTGCTGCCATTGGCGAAAAAGGAGAGATCATCATTAAATTTCTGGATGCAGTTGCCCATGTGATCATGAAGATAACCGGCTATGTAATGAAAGTTGCTCCGATAGCGGTATTTGGTGCGATAACCGCCGTGGTAGCCAAAGAAGGTTTGGGTATTATTTCAACCTACGCATCATTTATCAGCGAGTTTTACTTCTCATTATTGCTGCTTTGGCTGATGATAGTTGCCGGGAGCTTCTTTGTATTAAAGAACCGTGCCTTTACACTGCTGAATAATATCAAAGATGCTGTTTTGGTAGCATTCAGCACCTCAACCAGCGAGGCGGCTTATCCAAGATCATTGGAAGAACTGGAAAACTTTGGATGCAGCAACAAAATTGTAAGCTTTGTATTGCCACTGGGTTATTCATTCAATTTGGTTGGGTCGATGATGTATATGACCTTTGCGTCGTTATTCCTGGCACAGGCTTATGGCATACATTTGGGATTTGCTCAACAGTTATCCATGCTTTTAATGCTGATGCTGATGAGTAAAGGAATGGCAGGAGTGCCACGAGCAGCGTTGGTAGTTGTTGCGGGTGCTATCGGCATGTTCAATATCCCGGAGGCTGGTTTGGCTTTGTTGCTGGGGATTGATCCATTATTAGATATGGGCCGATCAGCCACAAACGTTCTTGGCAATGTAATGGCAACAGCAGTAGTAAGCAAATGGGAGAATCAGTTGGGTGACGGTACCCAGGTAATAAATAATGATTTATAACAATTCAATAACTCAATAATTCGCTAATTCACTAATTAAATAAAGATGAGAGATTCACGCTCGAAAAGAATATTCATGGCTTGTGCAGTAATTGTGCCCTTTGTGGCCTATTGTGTTTATTACTACGCGCATGTTTTTAAAAACGCGCCATATAAATTCAGCGAATTTGAATACATGACATTCGAATATGGCCCCGGAGCGGATAGCCTCATTAATAAATACAACTCAAAAACGGGCGATTATCAATATGTAGATACCCGCGATTCGATTATAAAAATGAATGTCCATATACCTAAAGAAGAGCTTTTATATTTGCATCGTAAGGCTGCCGATCTGGGTTTCTGGGATTTTCCGAATGTGGAAGTAGGTGATACCACTCAAAGACGAAATGGCATGCGTCCGCTGCGTTATATCATCGAATTTAAATACAAACGCAAAACCAAAAGAGTGATCTATGACGAATCATTTAATGGTGACGAGCGCTTAAAGGATGCCAATCAACGGTTGATAAAAGAAATAAAGTTGGTTTTGGCGAAGGAGGAGGGAAAGGAAAAATAGTTGGGGTTGGTTGTAATTGTTGTAAAAGTTATGAGAGGTTGTAAAGGTTGAAGAATCTGGCATTCTCAAATAATTCTAACAACTATAACTTTTTCAACTATTACAACATCTACAACTATTTAACACAAAATATTGCTTCTTTAAAACAAAACAACTACATTTGCACCTCGAATTTTAAAAACAAATTAATTAATAACCATGTACGCAATAGTAAGTATAGCCGGACAGCAATTTAAAGTTGCTAAAGACCAGCAGATCTTTGTACACCGTTTACAGGGAGATGAAGGCGCTAGTATTGAATTTGACAATGTGTTATTAGCAGAAAACGAAGGTAAATTCAAATTAGGTACTGATTTGAAAAATGCTAAAGTATCGGCTAAGATCGTGTCTCATTTAAAAGGTGATAAAGTAATCGTATTCAAAAAGAAAAGAAGAAAAGGTTACAGAAAGAAAAACGGTCACCGTCAGCAATTTACCAAAATAGAGATCACTGGTATCACATTATAATTTAAGGTTTAAACGGGGATTCGTAGTGATCCTATAAAAAATATTAAAAATGGCACACAAAAAAGGGGCCGGTAGCTCACGAAACGGCCGCGAATCGCATAGCAAACGTTTAGGTATCAAGATATTCGGTGGTCAGCCTGCAATTGCTGGTAACATCATCGTACGTCAGCGTGGTACCCAGCACAACCCAGGTCAGAATGTAGGTATTGGTAAAGACCACACCTTGTTCGCTCTGGCAGACGGACTAGTAGTTTTCAAAAAGAAAGCTGACAACCGTTCATATGTATCAGTACTTCCGGTTGAAGCGGCTCCGGTAGTTGAAGCACCTAAAGCAAAACCTGCTGCTAAAGCTGAAAAGAAAGCAGTAGAAGCACCTGTTGCTGAAGCTCCAAAAGCTGAAACCAAAAAAGAAGCTGCTCCAGCCGCTGAGGTTGCTGAAGAAGCACCAAAAGCAAAGAAAGCTACTGCACCAAAAGCTAAAAAAGCAGATAAAGAAGAAGGCGCTGAGTAATCAGTTCTTTTATGAAATAGAAAACCCCCGGTCTGATATAGATCGGGGGTTTTTTATATGCTTGTGATTCTTAAATTTCCTTTAATCTAATAATCTAAATTTAAAGGAATAGTATACATTATTCTTATCGGCTTTTCATTTTGAATGGCGGGTTTCCATATAGGAGACTCATTAAACACTGTTAATATCTTATTTTTCATGCCATCAGTAAATCTACCTTTAACTATTGTTGCGTCTTTTATGTGTCCATCTACATCCACAACGAAACGCACGAAAACAACACCTCTGACAAATTCAGAAGGAGAGATTTTTAAATTTCTTACTATATAAGTAAGAAATTCTTGAGGGCCTCCGGGGTATTGGGCTTCTGATTGAATAGCCGTAAATATATCCCTCGATGAGTCTGCTTTCGAGGTAATATCTATTGTATCTATCTTTTTCACATTATTGGTTTGAGCTTTGGCAATTGAAAAAGAAAGTATAGCAATAATTGTGATAAAGGTTTTTTTCATATTTATTCTATTATAATTTTCTTGATATAAAACACTTCAGGGTCGATCACAGGTATTGACTTACTTTCAACACGCAAACCTTTGGCATCCACTATCAAACGCTTCGTAACGCCATCTGTAGTGATGTCAAGAGGTAATTTCATGTCGATATTCTGAAGCTGGATAAGGTATTTATTGGCGGGTAGGGATTTGATATGTATTTCTAATTTATTGGTTGTTCTCAGGTATAGATCAAATAAAGGTTTTAGATTATATCCTCCTTGTTTGGTGAAGAACTGCTCCACATCATCAGTGCTTACCAGGTTATCATAAGTGTATTGCGGACTGGTTACAAACTTCTTTAAGGTCGGGAAGAAAAGACTATCACCCATTACATAACGCAGCGTATGCATAAAGAAAGCTCCCTTTGAATAGATATCATTGATATACGCAGCGTCCTCATCCATATCCGAATGCTGAACGATAGGCAGCTTATTCTCGAAAGTAAAAATGCTTTTCTGGAATATCTTATTATACTCTTTTTCGCCTGCGAACTCCCGGGTATAAAGTGCATCGCCAAATGAACAGATGCCTTCATGTATCCAGTAGTCGGCCCAATCTTTTGCTGTCACCTTGTTGCCCCACCATTCATGCCCAAACTCATGATGCATCAGCCAATCATAATCCTCACCACCAACTTTGGTATAACGGAATTTATTACCATAAGCCACCATTGTTTGATGCTCCATGCCCAAATGCGGGGTTTCTGCCATGGCTATTTTCTCTTTCCGGAAAGGATACTCACCAAAATACTTCTCCTGCTCATGAATGGTTTTTATAAATACATCCAGGAAATGATTGGCTTTATCAGCATGCTCGTTTAAAACATAAAATTGTACTGTTGCTTTATGCCCGTCGCAGGTGATATAAGGTCGGCTGAAAACTTTATAATCGCCCACATTAAATATGATACTATAGTTATTTATGGTGTAGTTGGTTTTCCAATGGTAGGTAGCGGTCGCACCGGTTTTGGTAACTTTTTGCAATAAACCCGGCCCGGCGACAAATAAATCTTTAGGCACGGTGATGATCATATCCACACCTTCGTTGGGTTCGTCAGAAGGGTGGTCTTTGCATGGGAAGTATAGCTTACCACCCGCACCTTCGGCTGTAATAGCCATCCATTGGTGCCCTGTTGAATCTTTACTCCAGATAAAGCCGTCATCCCAGGGCGGACGGCGCGCTACATGTGGTTTGCCACTATAATACACCCGGACAATGGCATCACCAACTGGCAATTCCTTTTCAGGATGAATAGTGATGAGATTGTTTTTATAGTCAAAATGTTCAGTTTTTCCGTTCACCAATACCTTACTTACATTTAATGAATCCATTAAATCAAAAAGCAGGATATGACTTGGTTTTGCCATGTTTACTTTGATTTCGGTATAACCATTAATGGCATGTTCTGCAAAGTCGACGTTAAGCGCTATGGTATAATGTCTAACATCCATGATCGCTTGCTCGGGTTTTATTTTGCCGCCGTTGGTGAGGGTTTGGGAATAAGTTAGTATTCCAGAAAATGTCAGGAATACAATCAAGTATATTTTTTTCATTTCGAGATGTTTATTTGTCTAATGAGAAATTTATAGCGATCGCATATTCTGTTTTTATTGCTTTGCCGCACATTTTGGTAGGATTCCATTTGGGCGAACTTTTAAGAACTCTTATGGCTTCCTCATTAATATCCTTTGAAACTCCCCTGCTAATCCTAACACTTTTTATTCTGCCATCTTTATCAATTATAAAATTCAAATAAACCTTCCCCTGTATATGATGTTTTTTTGCAAAGTCCGGATATCGGATATTTTTTACTACATATTGATTGAATTTATCAATCCCTCCAGGAAATGTAGCATCAATTTGATCATCACACGAAACGAATACCCCTTCGCCAATATGTGTTATTTTAGGAACTTCTATTGTAATTTGGGCAATACCTATTGTATCTATCCTTTGCGCATCATTAGTTTGCGCTTTTAGATCATAGGTGATCAGTAATAATAATGTGATAAGTAAGGCATTTTTCATCCTTTAAATATACTCAATTCTCGCGCACCATCAATCCGTCGGCAAAGTCGCGCAGGTATTGTTTGCGGTCTTCGGGCAGGTTGATTGCATCTAAGGCAGCAAAGGCTTTATCGGCATAAGCCTGCATAGCTTCTTCGGCATAACGCCTTATTTGTAATTGATTGTATATTTCGGTAACAGCGGCCACTTTTTCTTTAGGGTCGGAGTCGGATGGCGAGGCTGAAAGCCATTGATTTAAGTCAGCTTTTTGAGATACATTAGCTAATTCAAGCGCTTTGAGCAGTAAGTATGTTTTTTTGTTGGATATAATATCACCGCCAACCTGTTTTCCGAATTTCTCAGGGTCGCCATACACGTCAAGAATATCATCCTGCAATTGGAATGCAACGCCCAGTTGTTCACCAAAAGCATGCAATAAAATAGCATCTTTTTCATCAGCTCCACCTATGAGAGCACCGATTTTTAACGCGCCACCTAATACAACAGCAGTCTTTAACCGGATCATATTGATGTACTCATGAATATTTACATCGTTACGGGTCTCAAACTCCATATCCAATTGCTGGCCTTCGCAAACGCCTACCGCCGTTTCATTAAAAATATTGAGAATTGGTCGTAGCAAATGCTCGTCAACATTCATCATCAGCTTGTAGCCTTCGATCAGCATCACATCACCAGAAAGTATGCCGACATTTTTGTTCCACTTTTCATGCACGGTTGTTTTACCGCGACGTAATGGTGCATTATCCATAATATCGTCGTGCATCAGGGTAAAGTTGTGAAACACCTCGATAGCCAGGGCAGGAGAGATAGCTTTGTTCACGTCACCACCAAAAAAGTCGCAGGCCATCAACAAAAGCGCAGGGCGCATTCGTTTACCACCAAGGGAGAGAATATATTTTATGGGCTCGTATAATTCCGCAGGATATTCAGGAAATGCAAGTTTCTCAACCTCATTACTAATAATAACCTGCAAATCGTTTAGTTTCTTCATATCTAATTTTAAGTTGATTGAGTTGATTCAGTTAGGCTAAGTTGATTGAGTTTGACAATAACTTAATCAACCACTTTACTCAATCAACCAATCAACTACTAATAATTAATAATCTCTATCCTGTACCAGCGAAAAATCTATTTGCTTCTTGGTCAGATCAACATTTTTAACCTTGATCTGTACTTCGTCACCCAGTCTGTAGACTTTCTTTTTACGCTGGCCAATTATAGCATAATTTTTTTCATCCAGCGTATAGAAATCGTCAGCTATATCACGTAAACGTATCATGCCTTCGCATTTGTTATCGATGATTTCTACATACATACCCCATTCGGTAACACCTGAGATAATGCCGGTATAAACCGTACCGATCTGATCTTTAAGGAATTCAGCCTGTTTATATTTCACCGATGAACGTTCCGCATCAGCAGCTTTCTTTTCCATTGACGAGCAATGCTGACAAAGTTTCTCATAAAACTCCGCATTAGCTGATTGCCCGCCATTCAGATAATGGAACAGCAACCGGTGCACCATCACGTCGGGATACCGGCGGATAGGGGAAGTGAAATGCGTATAATGGTCAAACGCCAGTCCGTAGTGACTGGTAGTTTTGGTAGTATAAATTGCCTTTGCCATTGAACGTATAGCCAAATGTGTGAGCACATTTTGCTCTTTTTTGCCCTCCACGTCTTCCATCAGGAAGTTAAGTGACTTGGCTATTTCCTTGTCAGATTTGGTATTGATGCGATAGCCAAATCGTGCCGCAAATTGCGCGAAACTGGCCAGGCTTTCGGGTTTTGGTGAATCGTGGGTACGGTAGACAAATGTGTATTTATGCTTCCCTTTGCCTTTTTTACTGACAAACTCGGCAACCTTCCGGTTTGCCAGTAACATGAAATCTTCAATCAATTTATGGGCGTCTTTCCGCTCTTTTACATATACACCGATTGGCTTACCCTGTTCATCCAGCTTAAACTTAACTTCGGTTGTTTCAAAACTGATAGCGCCATTCTTGAATTTACGATCGCGAAGTTTATGTGCCAGCGCGTTTAATTTTAAGATTTCTTTATCAAACTCTCCTGATTCATCTTCAATGATCTGCTGCACTTCTTCATAAGTAAAACGCCTGTCCGAGTGAATCACAGTTTTACCAAACCATTCGTTTACCACGTGAGCTTCTTCATTCAATTCAAAGACAGCAGCAAAACAAAGCTTATCTTCTTTAGGTCTGAGCGAGCATAAACCATTTGATAGTCTTTCCGGCAGCATCGGGATCACCCTGTCAACCAGGTAAACTGAGGTTGCCCTATCCAATGCTTCCTTATCTAATGCAGAGTCGGGTTGAATGTAATGAGAAACATCGGCGATGTGTATGCCTACTTCGTAATTTCCATTGGGCAGATATTGAAATGATAAAGCATCATCAAAGTCCTTTGCGTCAAATGGATCGATGGTAAAAGTTAGCACTTTTCTGAAATCACGGCGACGGGCAATTTCGTCGGCAGTGATCACATCGGGTATTTCTTCCGCATCGTGCTCAACTTCTTTAGGGAATGATAAAGGAAACCCATACTCAGCCAATATGGCGTTCATTTCAGTATCATTCTCGCCCTGTGTACCTAAAACATGCTTGATACGGCCAACCGGGTTTTTTGCCTCAGGTGGCCAATCGGTAATCTCGGCGATTGCTTTTATACCGTTCTTAGCACCATTCAACTCATTGATCGGGATGAAGATATCGTGCATCATCTTCCTGTCGTCCGGAATAAAGAAGGCAAAACGATCGGACAGTTTAACGATACCCGTAAACTCCATCTTGTTGCGGCGCAATATCTCTATTACTTCGCCTTCTTTACGGGTTCCTTTGCTTTTGGCGTATACATATACTTTTACGCGGTCGCCGTTAAGGGCATTTCTCAACTTACGTGGGGCGACATAGATATCTGTTTCGTCCTCGTCGTCTGTAACAATGAAGGCAGAGCCATCATTAGTCATGTCAACAACACCTTCGACAAATGTTTTCAGTTCACGAAGTTGAAACTTACCGTGAGAAACTTCTTTCAGGGTGTTCTTTTTAACCTCGTCTTTTAATATTTCGAGTATGATCTCACGATCCTCTGTGTTATGAATATTCAGTTTGGCAGCAACCTGTTTATAGTTCCAGGGGGCATTTTTGTTTTGCTCAAATACATCCAGCACCATTTGGGTAAGTACCTGTTTGATGGATGAGCTCTTTTTGTTTTTAGACATAGATAGATTTTGTTGTAAAAATACAAAGATTTATTGTGGCGACGGACAACGGACTCGTTGTTATTAGGTATCAGATTATATAATAATTTCCTTGTTTGTCATCAGGTTGTGACTTGATCTCAGCAAGTTTATTCTTGATCAAATCCAACACCAGCAATATATTATCGTAACGATTTGTTTTGGTATTGATGTTTAAGATTGAAAAAGGGTATTTTTCTATCTTTTGCTGATAATATAGATTTTTATCGTTTGTTATGAGGAGATCAAAATTGTTTTCAACCATCAAAATTAACAGTTCACCATTCTTTTTACCAAGCCAGTCCATATCACGAACTGTATAAACTTCAAATCCGGTAGCTGCAAATCTATGTTTTAACTTTGTGGGAAGCTGTTCGTCAATTAGTATTTTCATACAGGTTTTTGTCTGCCAGAAGCAGTTGTTCAGAGATCTTTAATACAGCCAGACAATATTCTTTAGGGATGTAATCAAAATCATTTAAAAAATCCTGTAAAGAATCACCCTCTTCCAAATAGTCGAACAGATTTTTAACAGGGACCCTTGTTCCTTTAAAGACGGGTGTTCCACCAAGTATATCCTTATCCACCGTTATCACATCACTAGCTTTCATATACTTATACTTAATTAATCAAATATACGCATTGGCTTGGAGTTTTTATTAGTCACGCAATTTTGCCAGGAATAGAAGAAATTAGTCGTTTTGTATATTCTTCTTTAGGCCTATAATATATATCATCAGGATCCCCTGTTTCAACAATCTCGCCTTTGTTCATCACCATAATACGGTCGGCGATATGTTTGATGACAGAAAGATCATGCGAGATGAAAATGTAGGTTAGGTTAAACTCCTGTTGCAATTCGCGGATCAGGTTCAATACCTGCGCTTGCACGGATACATCCAAAGCTGATACCGACTCATCACAAATAATAAACTTAGGCTGCAGGGCCAATGCACGGGCAATTACGATACGTTGTCGCTGACCACCTGAAAACTCGTGTGGATAACGATAAAAGTAGCTGGCTGGAAGATTTACACGTTCGAGCAATTCCAATACCCTTTGCTTGCGTTTGGTATTATTCTCATAAAGCTGATGCACCTGTAATGGTTCCATCAATGAATCACCAACGGTAAGCCGCGGATTTAATGATGAGTATGGATCCTGGAAAATGATCTGTATATCCCTGCGCATGTTGCGCATATCACGTTTATTGAGCGTTCGCAGATCGTTATCCTCAAAACTCACGTTACCTGAGGTGGGTTCTATCAGTCTTAATATACTTCGGCCTAAAGTGGATTTACCGCAACCGGATTCTCCAACTAAGCCCAATGTCTCGCCCGGATAAACATCAAAGCTTACTTCATTAACGGCCTTTACAAATACTTTTTTATTAGACAACAAGCCCGCGCCAACAGGAAACCATGTACATAATTCATTGATCTGAAGGATTGGCCGCTGGGAGTAAAGCTGTTGTTTTCTGTCTTTTATTTCATTGCCATGATAGCTGTACTGTTCTCTTATACTTTCTACAGAAACAGACCTGTCTTCAGCATCCAAAAAGTCTGCAACCACGGGCAATTTTTTCAATTTATGATCAGGCGAAGGCCGGCAAGCCAGTAACCCTTTGGTGTAAGGGTGTTTAGGATCGGAGAATATGGCTTTTGTCGTTCCTTCTTCAACAATATTGCCTTTGTACATCACAATAACCCGGTCGGCTATTTCGCTTACTACGCCTAAATCGTGTGATATAAAAATAAGGCTCATGTGGCGATCAGTTTTAAGCCTTAATAGCAATTCGATGATCGTCTTCTGGACAGTAACATCCAATGCCGTAGTTGGCTCGTCTGCTATCAGTATTTCGGGATCACAGGACAAGGCCATTGCAATCATTACGCGTTGCTTTTGGCCGCCGGATAACTGGTGCGGATAACTATCAAATATCGCCTCCGGTCTCGGTAACTGTACTTCATTAAAAAGCTTTATTGTTTTCTCTTTAGCTTCTTGCTTACTCACCCCTAAATGGAAACGGATTGCTTCTGTTACCTGGAAACCGCAGGTTAAAACCGGGTTGAGCGAGGTCATCGGTTCCTGGAAGATCATTGCGATACGGTTACCACGTATCTCGCGCATTTCGTTTTCAGGTAGTTGTAAAGTATCGGTCTTATTCAACAGTACCTCACCGCTGATAACTGTATTAATGGAATTGTGCAGTCGCATTATGGCTAACGAAGTCACCGATTTACCCGAACCTGATTCACCCACAATACCAATAGTTTCACCCTTATGAAGCTTAAACGAGGTATCCTTAACAGCTTCAATAAAACCATCACGAGTTTTGAACTTGACTTGTAAGTTTCTTACCTCCAGCATTATTATCCGATCAGGGTTATTAAATCATCTTCTATCAAGCTCTCACCACGATAGCGCCTGATGAGCTGTGCAGTAGCGATCACATCTTTCTGGCAATAAGTGGAGATGCGTTCCAGATTGTTCTCATTCCAATAAACATGGCCAACCATGCTTCCGTCGATATCATCTTTTGGTGTAGGAATATTGAAAATGGCAGTTAAAAGGTTCAGAGAAGTATAGCTTTTATAATCGCCGAATTTCCATAGTTCCATAGTATCCAGGTGATTTACTTCCCAGGGCTTTTTGCCCGATATCTCCAGCTGTGGAGGAATCTGTAAACCATTGATCAGCATTCGTCGACATATATAAGGAAAATCAAACTCTTTGCCGTTATGTGCACATAGCACTAAAGTAGGGGGTTGGGAGCGAAGTAGATCGCCGAAATTGATCAGTATTTCCGTTTCATCGTGTGAAGCAAAAGATTTTACCCTGAGACCAGCCCCTTTGCCTTTAGTAAATATCCCGACTGATATACAAATGATCTTGCCAAACTCAGCCCAAATACCTGCACGACCATAAAACTCTTCGGCTGTCTCATCTTTACGCTGATATTGGGTTTTGAGGTCCCAAAGTTTTTGCATATGCTCCGGTACCTTATCAAAACTGCTGCATTGAGGCACAGTCTCAATGTCCAATATCATTATGTTATTCAGGTCGTACTGTTCGAGCATTTTTAAATAGTTCTATTCTGTTGCAAGATAGTTATTCAGTTGGCAGTTTCCAGTGGGCGGTTTGCAGTTATTATACCCAATACCATATGCAAACTGCAAACCGTGTACCGCCAACTTTATTTAGCGAGTACTTCAAAATTGATCTGTAAATTATTACCACTGCCGTCAACCAAAGTAAGCCGGTGTTTTCCTGCCGATGGATTTAAAGCGATCTGGTGAAAATCAGTTGTTTCGCCTACATACTTATCGTCTAGATGCCAGAAGATTTTTACTCCTGCCTGCCGGTGCGCAGCATTACAGATCATCCGCCCGCGATTTCCATCAGCTTCTAACGGCACATATACTTTAGCACCATCCTTTGGGTAGATAAGTTCCATTGGGTTACCACGTTCAGCCAAAGCACAATCTGACCTAAACGGAGGTAACACATGATACTGATAGTTCTTCGTCTTATAGTAATATTCCATCGATGGTGGCAAGACAAACCAATTTTTCGCTATCATATTTGCCGGCGAGGCACAATCGCCGGTTACCTGCCACTTACCACTTGCATCTAAATGTACCAATTGATGCCACGGGCAAACTGGTGCTTTCAAACCGTTTTTTGGCACCCACATATCGTCAGTGTCTTCGCAATAGTCACCAGCCCGGTAACCACTTTTATGACATACTTTAATCTTCACCATCTCACCAACCGGCATGTCAAACCAATCTCGTGCAACAGGTAAAAGTCTGAATATTTCAAATAGGATGGGAGCGGCTGTATTGATACCAGTTAAATCAGGGCGTCCCTCGCCATCTGTGTTTCCAACCCAAACGCCGACTACATATCTTGGTGTAACCCCAATAGCCCAGCCATCACGGAAACCGAAGCTTGTGCCTGTTTTCCATGCAACACGTTGGCTCGAGCTGAATTGCTGCCAAAGCATTTCCTCACCAGGTCGCATCACTTCCTCCATTGCCTGGAAGGTGTAATAGATCGATCCGGCATCCAGTAATCCTGTTTTTTGTAATTCTGGTTTTCTTGCAGGCTGAACAGTATATACAGGGCTATGATAATCTGCTGTATCATATTTGCCGTTGTATTTGTTGTAGTGATTTAATACCCGGGCCATATCGGCGTACGCACCCGTCAATTCCCAAAGGGTATTTTCACCTCCACCTAAAATCAATGATAAGCCATAATGATCTGCGGGTTTCTTTAGTGTGGTGATGCCCGCTTTCTGCAAAAAATCATAAAAACGTTCATACTTAAACTGCTGCAGCATTTTCACTGCTGGCACGTTCAATGAACGTGATAGTGCCCTCGATGCAGGTACAGCGCCATCATAACCCAAATCAAAATTCTCAGGGTGATAACCTGCAATTTGCGTAGGAATATCAGGGATAAGACTATTAGGCAATATCAAACCGTCGTGCAGCATGGAAGCATATAACAGTGGTTTTAATGTACTACCGGGGCTGCGTGGTGCATCTACTACATCCACATCACTTTCCATTTCCGGGTCTTCCGGATGTGAGATATTACCTGTATAAGCTACTGCTGCACCTGTTTCTACATCTAATACTACGGCGGCTATATTATTTATGTCATTGGCCTTTAAAACCGAATGGTGCCTTTCCAATATGTCGTTTACCTGTTGTTGCAGGCTGGATTTAATGGTGGTACGGATACGCGTATCACCTGTCTTATTATTTTGATGATCTGATTTAAAGCGCTCCAAAAGGTGAGGGGCGGATTGCGGCAGAGGCATGGGACGGTCGGGTACAGGCTCCAGCTTGGCTAGAACAGTTGTACTACTGTCGATCGTTCCTTGTTTGTAGAGCTTATCCAGTAACAGATTTCTTTTCCTGAGTAAAATTTGTCTGTTCTTTCCGGGGTGTACAAGGGATGGTGAATTTGGTAAGACAGCCATAGCCGCCATCTCTCCCCAGGATAATTTATCAGGACTGCGCCCAAAATAACGCCATGCAGCTGCATCCAGGCCGATCACGTTGGTGCCAAATGGTGCATTGCTGGTATATAAGGCCAATACTTCCTGCTTGCTGTGGGTGCACTCCAATCGCATGGCCATAAATATTTCTACCAGTTTGTTCCAGAATGTTCGTTTATGCCTGGTTGCCAGCCGGATCACCTGCATGGTGATGGTACTACCGCCACTTACAACATGCTTTGATCGCATATTTTGCTTAATTGCTCTGCTAAAGGCGATGATATCGAAACCGGGATGATGCTCGAAACGTTTATCCTCAAATGCAATAATGCATTGCTTGAATTTTTCAGGAACTGCAGTATCATAAGGAAAATACCATTGTCCGTTCGGCGCTATTGCTGCGCCTAATAGTTGCCCCTGATCGTCGTCAATCACATAGGAGGTAGGACTGTTAAACAATTGCCGTGGAAGACAAAACCAGAACCATAGCATCAAAGCCAGCAGAATAGCGAGAATTATGATTACTTTTGGTTTTTGAAAGTATTGTTTAACGCGCTGAAGCACCTTATTCACAATTAGAGTATCTGTTGACAGAAAATGAAAATAAACAAATTATCCATCATTATTCCGGCTTATAACGAAGGTAATACCATTCACCTGATACTCAATAAAATTAAATCCGTTCAACTCACCGGTAACATAGAAAAAGAGATCATAATTGTGAATGATTTTTCAAAAGATCATACCGAACAGGCTATAGCTGACTACAAGACCGCCAACCCGGATATGAATATCCAATATTTCAAACATGAAGTAAATAAGGGCAAAGGAGCAGCCTTACATACAGGTATTGCCAAAGCAACAGGCGAATATCTTATTATCCAGGATGCCGATCTGGAATACGATCCGAATGAATATAACGATCTGCTAAAACCTATTATAGATGGCTCTGCCGATGTGGTATATGGCTCGCGTTTTATGGGTAGCAACCCTCACCGTATACTATTCTTCTGGCATACTATCGGTAACCGCTGGCTAACCTTCTTCTCCAACATGTTCTCTAACATGAACCTGACTGATATGGAGACTTGTTATAAATTATTCGATACCAAAACCATCCAGGCTATCCCACTGCGTGAAAAACGTTTCGGCTTTGAGCCAGAAGTCACCCAAAAAATAGCCCGGGTACCTAAAATCAGGATATACGAAGTAGGTATATCCTACTATGGTCGCACTTACGAAGACGGTAAGAAAATAGGATGGAAGGACGGCTTCCGCGCTATTTACTGCATTTTGAAGTATGGTCTTTTAGGAGTTAAGTGATCGGTTAACCAGTTAATCAGTGACCAGGTAATTCCTGATCACTGATTAACTGGTCACTGATTAACTATTTCACAACCTCTACCCACTTCCCTTTCTCCATCGCATTTACTGATACATCATACATGGCTTCGCAGCTGGTTGCAGGTAAGTAGTATTTGCCGGTATAAGCAGCGTTCAGCATCACGTAGAAGGTAACTTCCTTACCTTCAGGGAGACTGAAATAGGTGTTTACCCTGTCATCTCTCACATCCCGGTAATCTGATGGTGATGATTTGAAAGCCTCGTCATCATTCATCATCCGGGTGTTCAATATTTCCCACCCTGAAGGGAATATCTGCGTTAAAGCCAGGTTATCATAACGACCGCGATGACCTGGATTTTTGATATTCACCTGCGCTACAAAGTCCGTCCCTTGTTTTAGTGACGTAGGATCGACAGGCTTGCCGGACAAGGTGAAATAGCCAACGCGCATCTGCAATATATCCGGCTTGCTGATTGATTGTACATCCTGTGCTGCTGATGGCTGTCCTTTTTGTATCAGCCTGATATATAATTTATTAGAGCCATTGTCCTTAATCACTACTTTGCCACCGTTTGATGCGGCTGCTGCCTGCCATAAATAGGAGCCTGAGTTGACACTTGATCCGTTGTAGTTAAACTGAAGCTTAGCCCCGGATTTATTAGTACCGCAATATTCAGCTACAGCCAATAAAGAATAAGCTGTGGTTTGCGTGCTGTACCAACTATCCTGCGATAAGCGTGCAGCAACGGTACGTAGCATAGCTGATGCTCTTTGCTGCTGGCCTAATAGTGTCAAAGTTTCCAAAATCATCGCCTCGTCACGGAGGTCAGAACCGTAAGTGCCGTACATCATATTATAAGGCTTTATGGTGGTCGGTAAGCCAGCAATCATCTGCTGACCAATCTCCGGTTGTCCGGACAATTTATAAGCCGCTGCCAGTCGCCATTTAGCTTCCGGGCTGATGTATTTAAACTCGCGCAATCTATTCATTGCTCCCAGTTCAGGTGAACGAGCAATGGCCAATAAGTATAAACGATAAGCCTGGATCAAATCAGAGCCATAAAAACTGCGCGTATCCGGCGCCCAGCCCACAGCTTTGGCTTTCTGGTATTTCTTCCAGCGTTCAATAAAGCCGATTGGTAAACTATAACCTTTTTCCTGCGCGGCCAACATAAAGTGACCTGCATAGTTTGTTCCCCATTCATCTGATTCTCCACCGTCAGGCCAGTAGCTCAAACCACCGTCAGACCCCTGGAAGCCGTTTAATCTTCTGATAGTCGCTTTAATATTCCGTTCTGTTTCTGCTTTTTGTTCAGGGCTCAAATCCATGATCTGACCTAAATAAAGCTGCGGGAATGCCGATGATGTTGTCTGTTCCACACAGCCATACGGATATTCGATCAGGTAATCCAGTCGTTTGGAAAGGTTCAGCGGTGGGATAGAGGCTACTTCAACAGTGGCTTTGTTCGTTCCATTCATACCGATAGCCGCATAGTTGGTTACCCACGTTTCGCCCGGTTTCAACTCTTTCTCCGTTATTTTGGTGATAGGAGGATTCGGATTTCTTACATTCAGTTCGATATCAAAAGCCGCTTTCTCGCTACCACTTTGTGCCAGTATCTTCACTTTCCCCACACCTATAAAATCCTTCACATCAAAATCAAAAGTGACTAACTGATCGCCTGTTTTAGTAAAAGTAATCGTCTTCCTGTTATTACCATTCAGGTTGCTAAAGGCATTGGATTGCACACTTACATTCACCGTCTTAACGTTTTGCTCCAACGCAAATACCGTCACAGGTAACTGAACCTTTTCTGTCGGTCCTAATACTCTTGGTAAAGTTGCCAGTATCATCAACGGCTTTTTAACCGGAACTGCTTTCTCGGTAAATCCATAACTGCCTTCATGTCCGGCAATTACCATTGCTTTAACCGACCCGATATATTGAGGCAGCGTAAAGCCGTGTGTCTGTTTTTCACCTTTGCCTAAATGAAATGGCCCGAGGAACTTCACTACAGGTTTAAACCTGTTCACCGATACATTCTTCTTGATACCGTTCGTGCCGTCACCACCAATGCTCAGGATTCGTTCCAAGCCACCGCCGTAAGCGCCGATCACATAATCAAACAAGTCCCAGGTTTTTACTCCGAGAGCCTCTTTTGCATAAAAGGTCTCATGTGGATCTGGGGTTTTGTAATTGGTTATATCCAATAAGCCCTCATCTACTATCGCTATGGTATAAGTCATCTCCTTGCCGGAAGCTTCCGAAACCGTGATAGAAGATGGCGTTTCAGGCTTCAGCTTGGCGGGCAGACCGATAACCGGTTTCAATATCGTTTCCGGGTTATCTACCTCCAGCGGGATAGCGCCATACATTCGTATCGGCAAATCGTTCACCGTTTGGGCGTGTCGTTGAAGCAGGGTCACATTCACAAAAATGTTAGGCGCCATGCTTTCATCTACCTTAAAGCTGTATTGTGTCTGCCCTTTCTTGGTGTCTATCCAAACGGTTTTGAGCACTTTGCTGCCATTCTCAAAGCTGATCAGCGCACGTCCATCCGACATGGTGGGTATGGTCAATGTGGCTTGTTCACCTACCTTGTAATTCTTTTTATCTGATGTGAAGGATAGCATCGAAGCCTCGGTGGGGTTGGTTTGTTGCAGGCGTTCCGACCAGTTTGGCCAGTCGACATAAATGATCTTACCTGACGAATGCCCGGTCTGTTCATCTGATACCTTGATCAGGTAACGCCCCCAGTCTTCAGAAGCAATATTTAAATTCCAGCTGCCTTTGCCGTTGGTCAGCCTGACGGTTTCTGTTCTGATTAACTTGTTATACTTATCCTGCGTAAAGTTGCTGATCGCATCGCCTGTCTGATCCCACCACCAGCGCCATTGTATCTTATATAGTTCCACCTTAACCTGGCGCGTACCGCTTATGGCATTCCCTTTGGTATCCACATCGGCTATGTCGATCTGGTTATCCCTGCCGGTAAATAACATGCCCGACAGATCACTGCCTTTCGGCGTTTTTATACCCACATACCCCGGATAAACATTATAAGGCAATGACAGCGTTTGTAGACTAAAATTACCGCCCGGCTCAAATACCTTCACCACAAAATTTGCCCGTAGCTGTCCCGGTGCCTGCTTTTCTACATTAATATCCGCATTCATAGCCGCTATGCCATTTTCATTCAGCTTACCATCAAATACTGTTTGCGTTTGCGTATTGAAAGCAAGGGTAGGATCATCAAACGTATAGTCAGGATAGTTTTTGAAGGACGTTGTTTGTGCTGATAAGAATGCATCAACCTTCGCTTTCAGATTCTGCGCTATACCACCAAACAACCAGTGCGCCTCCAACTTACCATCGGTATTGCTGCCTTTTGAAAGTTCACTTGCCCCGTTAAAGTCCAGTTTCAGCTTTAAGCGGTTTGGCATAATGGTTTCTATCTTGATGCTCTTTTCAAACACCGCACCACCTACTTTTACCTTTGCCATCCAGTTACCGGTGCGCGATGAGGTTTCGGTAGCTGTATGGAAACTGTAAAATCCATCTATAGATTTGGTCTGTGTGATCCGCTTATACAGCTGTCCGTCCGGATTATAGAGCTCAAATTCTACAGGATGATCCGGTGGTAAAGTCTTCAGTTTATCCTCTAAAATAAACGACATGAATATCGAATCTCCCGGTCGCCAAACGCCACGTTCACCATAAATAAAGCCTTTCAGACCGCTTTGTATTTCATCACCACCGACGTTAAAACGCGACAATGGGAGCGAGCTGCCATCATCCAGTTTCAAATACCCCTTCTCAGCGCCATGAATTGCTACCAATAGGTACGGCTTGTGTTTCAGATCGAAATTAGCCATACCATCACCATCGGATGTGCCTTTATACAGCACCTGTTTTTGGAAATCCAATAACTCCAGAGTAACACCTGACATTGGTTGCGCCGTCAGTATATTGGTCACTGCAACCGTCATGCTGTTATTATTTCCGCGCTTGGCTATCAGGCCGATGTTTGAGGCAATGATATTGCGTTTGGCCCAACGTTCTTTGGTATAATACGAACTCTTGCACGGGTCAAAGCGCTCATTCCAGTTATAACTTTCCGGGTAATAATTATCGTAGCGCTGCCAGAAGTCATCGTCCTCATCCTTAACTTTAGTGGTATTGTCGCCGCTATCGTATGTGTAACTGTCATCATCACTACCATCTCCGTCATTCTTCTTCAGCACAGGCGAACCCAGACTACAGTTATACAAAGAATACTCTTGCCTGAAACCGATCACCACCCTATAAATAGCCCCCGGTTCAGCACGCAATAGCTGATCGATATCCAGCATAAAGCGGTTCTTCTTGCTCAGGTTAAGGCTTTTATCCGCGTCAAGCCTAATGGTCT
>Ga0310811_10000761_pt1 | contig 41286 bp, 45 predicted proteins | sample YCmetagenome_FD_207642 | JGI IMG/M metagenome (GOLD analysis project Ga0310811, IMG submission 207642) | Soil microbial communities from experimental microcosm in Duke University, North Carolina, United States - YC | ecosystem: Engineered > Artificial ecosystem > Soil microcosm > Unclassified ...
CTACGCCCTGGCCCGCCTGCTGCTCGTCGTCGCGTTGACCGCGGTGATCTTCGGTGCCGGACATCTGCTCGGCGTGCGCGATTTTCCGCTTGTGGTGGCGCTGCTGTTCGCGATTGTCATAGCGCTGCCGCTCGGTATCTGGATATTCGCCCCGTTGCGGCGCCGCGCCACCGCGAGCATCGCCGCCGTCGATGAACGGCGCCGCAAGGATCGAGAGCAGTTGCAGGCCAGGCTGCGCGGCGAAGACACCGTCAGCGGCGAAGAGCCGTCGGCAGAATGACGACGCGCGAAGCGTTCGGTGCCGAATTCGCAGGGGCCGAGGGATTTCTCAACTCACCGACCTACGGCTTGCCGCCGCAGTTCCTGATCGACGCATTGCAGCTCGCCATCACCCAGTGGCAGGACGGGACGATGGAAGTGCCCTCGTTCGATGACTACGTGCGTGACGGTCGGGCCGGTTACGCGGCGCTGACCGGTGTGCCGGTCGGCTCGGTGGTCATGGGCGGCAACGTTTCCGGGGCGCTGGGTCTGGTCGCGGCGGCCGTTCCCGACGGCAGTCGGGTCGCCACCGTGGCAGGCGAATTCACCAGCACCACATTCCCGTTTGCCGCGCAGGCGGGAAGGGGCGTGACGATCACCGAGTTGCCCGCTGCGGATTTGGTCTCGGCCGCGGCCGATTTCGATGTGGTGACTGCAAGCCTGGTGCAGTCCGCCAATGGCGCCGTCCTCGACATCGATGCGTTGCGAAACACTGTGGCGGGCACCGACACACTGACGGTGATCGACGTCACGCAGGCGCTTGGCTGGAAACAGGCCGACGTGGCCTGGGCCGACGTCACGGTGGCCGCGGTGTACAAGTGGCTGCTGGCGCCCCGCGGTACCGCGTGGATGTCGGTGAGCGACAGGGTGAGCCGAATCATGACGCCGCACGCCGCGAACTGGTATGCGGGTGAGGAGCCATGGCAGACGATCTACGGCTTGCCGCTGCGACTGGCCGGCGACGCACGGCGCTTCGACGTCTCACCCACCTGGTTCAGCGCGCTGGGTGCGGGGCTGACGTTGCCGTGGCTGGCCTCGCTTGACGGTGCCGCCGTCGAGGCGCACGCGCTAGGCCTTGCCAACAGGGTGCGCACAGAACTCGCTCTGCCCCAGCAGGATTCGGCTATCGTATCGATCCCGATCGCCGATGCGGCCGACAAGCTGCGTGCCGCCGGTATCCGCGCATCGATCCGCGCAGGGGCGGTGCGTGTCGGCTTTCACCTCTACAACACCGAAGACGACCTCGACCGGTTGCTCGACGCGTTGCGGTAGCAGTCAGCGGATACCGGCCAGCGCCTTGAACTCTCGGACGCGGTCAGGGTCGCCGCCGATTGTGAAATCGGCTGCGGCGCTGGCACGCCCAGCCTGCAGATTGAATAGCAGGGTCGCCCACCGGCGGGCGGTGGTCATGACGACGACATCGCCCGCGGCGCATCCGGCCAGCCAGCGCCACTGGGTTCCGTCGAACTGGAAGGCGTGCCTGCCCCCATCCTTGAGATGGATCGCCCAGGTGACCGGTCCGGCGACCGCCGGCCGGATGCGGTTGAGGAACACCTCCAGCGACCACATGTCGTGTTCTTCCACGATCGTCTCGCCAGGACGCGGAGGACGGGCGTCATGCGCGGTGGACCACACCAGCAGTTCCTCGAGCGTGGGCCGCAACTGTTGTCCGCGCGGAGTGAGGCGGTAGAGCCGCCCCTCGCGCTCGACAACGCCTGCGCTCTCCAGCGCACGCAGCCGAGCGGTGAGCCACTTCGGTGTCACTCCGACGACGAGGCGCTCCAACTCACCGAACCGCTTGGGGCCCGACAACAGATCACGGACGATCAGCAGCGTCCAGCGCTCCCCGAGAAGCTCGAGCGCTCGCGCGATCGAGCAGTACTCCTGGTTGGGCGTCAGCTTCGGCACTGGGCGAGCCTAGGGGTCATCGCGGTCGGAGCGGATTCAGCTGGACCAGAAGCGGCATCCCGCACCGGTTCAGAAAGGCGAAGCGGCCACCGGGGTTGGCCGACGCCTCGGCCTTGATCATCGCCACGATCGCCGCGCTGACCCCGTCCCGCGGATGCCGGCTGATGACCTGATCCCGGTATCCGCGGCTGAGGTCGCCGACCCGCCGCCCTGCCAGATCGAACATCGCGCCGGCCTGCACGTAGACGCCGAGCGCTCCGTCGGTGTCGACGTCGATGCCAGGCGTTGCGTGCACCGTGATGGCGTCGGCCGCCGGTGCGATCGAGCCCGCCGCGAGGCCCGCGTCGTCGGCGCAGCTTTCGAGCCGGCTGGCGCTTCGGAGGGTGAAGTCCTCGCCAGTGACGACTTCGGCGATCCCATAGTCGTGCAGGAGGCAGGCGACGTAGAACTGTTCTATGTCCATCGAGACGGCGTCGACGGCCGCCAGCCCGGAACCGAACATCCAGGTGCGGTAGCCGTGGCCGATCAGCGACGGTGGCTGTTCCGCGCACGCGGCTTCGGCCGCACGCACCAGCTTGGAGTCGGGCGGTGCGAGCGCTTCGGCAGACAGGTCGCGCGCGCCCGCCGGGACGCGGCCGGTGGCCGCGCGAAGACGCCCGGCGACGTACCCGCCGAGCTCGGCAGCGATATGGCCAAGCAGGCGTCGTCGCTCACCAGGGGTGAGCCGGCCCTTGGTCCGCTGTGTCCACGCCAGCCCGCCGGTGCGCATCGGATCGGGACCAGACATATCTGCGTCTCCCTATTGCTATCTTAACGATAGTTTCGTAAGGATAGTCGAGACGCCCAGGGAAGGGAAGTGACATGACCTCGAGCAATCCCACGCTTTCCGTTGCTGTGGTCGGCGGAGGAATCGGCGGTATCGCCGCTGCGACGATGCTCAAGCGGGCCGGCTACCACAACGTCACTGTGTTTGAACGAAATGCGGGCCTTGGTGGCGTCTGGCACGCCAACACGTATCCCGGTGCGGCGTGCGATGTTCCGTCTCATTTCTACGAGTTCTCCTTCGCGCTCAACCCAGACTGGTCGCGCAGGTATGCCCCGCAGCCGGAGATCAAGGCCTACCTCGAACGGGTGGTGCGCGATGAGGGAGTCGAGCAGATGTTTCGGTTCAACTCCGAGGTGCGCTCTGCGACTTGGGACGACAGCGGGCACTGGGTGCTCGACACCGGCACCGGCGAGCATGTCGCCGACGTCCTGATCACCGCGTGCGGTCAGCTGTCGACGCCGAAGTATCCCGACATCGAAGGCCTTGATCGGTTCGAGGGCCCGGCTTTCCACACCGCGAAGTGGCGCCACGACGTGGATCTGGCGGGCAAGCGGGTTGCCGTCATCGGTACCGGTTGCAGCGCGGCACAGGTCGTTCCGGCCATTCAACCCCAGGTGGCAACGGTCGATGTCTATCAACGATCACCGGGTTGGACGATGCCGCGAATGGACTACGAGTACTCCGAACGCAGCAAGCGGCTGTTCCGGCGATTCCCGTTGCTGCAGCGGCTCGACCGCAAGTCGGTGCAGGCGATCATGGAGTTCGGCGCCATCGGCATGACCCGCCGGAAGTGGATGTTGGCTCCTCTAAAGGCACTCGGCCGCAAGCGGATCCGCGACGCGATTTCGGATCCGGCCCTGCAGGATGCACTCACTCCGAAGGACGAGTTCGGTTGCAAGCGCGTAATGGTGAGCGACAACTGGTATCCGGCGCTTGCCAAACCCAATGTGAACGTGATCACCGGTGGTGTCGAGCGGATCACGCCGCAGGGCGTGGTCGGGGGCGACGGAGTCGAGCGCGCCGCCGACGTGCTTGTGCTGGCGACTGGATTCAAATCCCACGACTTCGTCGCTCCGATGGAGATCCGCGGTGTCGGCGGACGCACCCTGGCGGACGAGTGGGCCGATACACCGAAAGCCTATCTGGGGCTGAGCGTTCCGGCATTCCCGAACATGTTCCTGCTATACGGGCCCAACACGAACGGCGGCACGGGATCGGTGGTCTTCATCGTCGAGGCGGGCATGACGCACGTCCTCGCGGCCCTCGCCGAACTCAAGCGAACCGGTACGCACAAGATCGAAGTCCGCCGCGAGGTCGCCGACGATTTCCACCGCGAAGTCAAGGAGGCCCTTCCGCATACGGTATGGACCGGGTGTGGCAACTGGTACCTCGACGAAAGCGGACACAGCCCGAATCAGTGGCCTTGGCGATGGGCTACCTACACGCGTCGAACGCGGGAGCTGGAGCCGGGCGCCTACCTAGTGGGGGATAACTGCTAGCGCGAATTGGGTGACAGCAGCGACGACATCGGTTGGTACGCGAGCGATCCTGGAATTGCCATCTTAGGCATGGCAACAAAGGAGTACGCCAATCATGAAGATCCGGAATTTCATCCCACCGCTGTTGGTAGCTGGGGCAAGCGCGGCAGCGATCGCCCTCGCACCGCTGGCCGAGGCCGCCCCCATCTGCACCTCGACCGGTGCCGCGAGCTTGTGCCAGACGGCGGGCAACGCACAAATCACGGCGACTCCGCCCCCTGTCGACTATCAGGGCGGGTACCCGTTCTTCGGGGACGTGCTGATCTTCCATCACGGCGGACGTCACTGAGACCGGCCGTGCAACGGCATTATTCGTGCTGGAGCGGGATGACCACATCCAAGGTCGTCCCGCTTCCGGCCGGACTCGAAATGCCGAGCCGGCCGGCCAGCGCCTCAACCCGGTCCTTCAGCCCGATCAACCCTGAACCTGCGCCCGAGACGGCACCGCCGATCCCGTCGTCGCGGATGGTCAGGCGAAGTTCCTTGTCGCCGGTGACTGCGAACACCTTGACTTCGGAGGCCTGCGCGTGTTTCGCGGCGTTGGTCAGTGCCTCTGCGACGACGTAATAGGCCGCCACCTCAACCGATTCCGGCAATCGACGATCGACGTTGAGATCGAGGTCGACCGGGACTGCGGAGCGCCGGGCAAGCGTCTTGATGGCGGGCCCGAGACCGCCCTTCGAAAGGATCGCGGGATGAATGCCCCTGGAGATCTCCTGCAATTCCGTCGACACTCCTACCAGACCATCGACGACGTTGGACAACCGATCCCGCAAATCCTGCTGCCGCTCGGGTATCGCGGCCTCGACCGCGCGCAGCTCGAGACCGAGCGAGACAATCCGCTGCTGCGCCCCGTCGTGAAGGTCGCGCTCGAACCTGCGCCGAGCCTGGTCTCCGGCGGTGACGATGCGCGCGCGTGACGCGGTGAGCTCCGCGCGGGTCTCGGCGTTCGAGATCGCCGTGGCGACGAGGTCCGCGAAATCCGCTATCCGCGTTTCTGTTTCGGGGGCCATCGGCTCGGACTGTGATGAGCCGATTATCAGTGCACCCCACATGGCGCCGTTGATGATGATCGGCGCGCCCACCGACGATCGGATCCCGAGGCCGCGCATGCGCTCAGCCGTTGGCCCGGTGGCATCGTCGAAGGAGTCCACCCGTGCCGGCGAGCCTGATGCGAGGATCTTCGCCGCCGCGTTCTCCCCGTCGAGCGGAATCCGCTCTCCGATAGCCATTTTCGTCAGTCCGCTGTCATCGCGGGCGGCCAGCACCACGAGTGCCTCACCGGATTCGTACCGCAGCAGCGCAACGTTGTCGATGCCCAGCCCGCGGGACAACTCTGCGACGGCGGCGGGGTACACCTGTGCCGGATCCACGCCACGGGCAACCAGTGTGGCAACGCGTCGCAACGCCGCCTGCTGCTCGGCAAGAGCGCTGACTTCGGCATGGCTGGCTTCGACCATCCGCTGTGCCTCTCGGAGCCGGTCCTGTTCGCGCCGCCGATCGGTGACGTCGCGGGCGGCGCCGTACAGCAGGCCGTTCGCCGAGACAATGCTCCATTCGAGCCAACGCACCGCACCGTCGGCGCGAACGCAGCGGTTCTCGAACTGCGCTGTGCCGCCGTTGCGGGCCAGTGCTTGTACCAGAGAGCTGGTGCGGTCGCGATCCTCTGAATGGATGAACTCGGTGTACGGACGGGTCTGCAAATCGGTTGTGGGGTAGCCGAATATGCGTTCTGCAGCCGGGTTCAGCCGCCGTATCCGTGTTCCGTCGCTGATGAAGAACAGATCCGAGGTCAGGTCGAAGAACCGCTCGAGTTCGTTTCTGCTGGCTTCGAGTTCGGCGTTGATGGCTTCGCGGTCGCGGGCGGCGGCGAGTAGGGCCTCGAGCGAAGGCACCAGGCGCTGTAGGCGGTCCTGCATCGCTCGCGGCAGGTCCGCGGGCACCACGAGCGTGCCTGCCGGGGCATCGCCGTCCCGTAACGCAATTGCGAATTCGTGCTCGCCTGCGGTCACCGTATCCGGTTCGAGCTTGGCGAACTGTAGCCCCAGCACCTGCGCCATCCGGTGCCCCGCGGCGTCCAGCGCGGGCCGCAGCTCGCCGGCTCGCAGCATCAGCCGGGCCAGGTCGGCGGCCAGGTCGGCCTCGCGCCTGCGCTGCTCCGACTCGGCCGCGCGCAACCGGGCCTGCCCGGCGAGGACGTTGGCCAGCAGCGCCACCGGAAGGAAGATCAGGATCGCGAGCGCATCCTGCGGGTGCGTCGGAATGAAGCCCATGCCGGTGTCCATATGGAACTGGACGTACGCCGCCGCGCTGGCCAGTGTGGTGGCGACCGCCAGCCGGAATCCCCATCCGGCCGAGACGACCAGCACACCGACCAGGAACAACACGCCGAAGGCGTTCTCGGGAGCGATGTGCTTCAGCTGCCGCACAAGCAGCGTCTCGCCGACGATGAAGGCGGCCGCCACCAGGATGCCCAGCCATAACGGCGGTGCCGTCGGCCGGACCACAAACGCCAACAGGCGCGCAAACAACGGCGGCCCGGGCTCGGGCCCGGGCGTCGGGGGCGTGTACTGCAGATTCATTTACTCTCTTCAACACGAAACAGCCCCTCGATTATTGCCTGTGAGGGTGGTAGGAGTTCCGGCTAGCGGGAATGCGATGGAGATGAATGTCTGCGAAGCTGAAAAGCGTGCATTGCCGTGGGTTACGAATATGCGGTGCCTGATCGTTGACGACAGCGCCGATTTCCGTGATGCGGCGGGCGCGATGCTCGAGCGCGCGGGAATCAGCGTAGTCGGGAAGGCATCGAATAGCGCTGAGGCGCTTAAGTATTACGAAGATCTGCATCCCGACGTGGCGCTGGTCGATGTTGATCTCGGTGGTGAGGATGGGTTCGAACTCGCCGAGCTGCTCGACCGCGTTAGTGCGGCAAGTAGATTAGCGGTGATCTTGGTTTCCACCTACGCCGAGTCGGACCTCGAAGAGATGATCCACGACAGCCCGGCAGTCGGTTTCCTGCAGAAGTTCTCGCTGTCACCGGATGCCATCCGGAACTTGCTGAAGGTCAGCGGGCCTCAAGGTAGGTGATCACCGCACGAACGCGGCGGTGATCGTCGCCGGTTTCGGGCAGGTTGAGCTTCGTCAGGATGCTGCGCACATGTTTTTCCACGGTGCCTTCCGTCACCCAGAGCCGCCGGGCGATGCCGGCGTTCGAGCGGCCTTCGGCCATCAACATCAAGACCTCTTGCTCGCGCGCGCTGAGCACGGCCAACGGGTCGTCGCGGCGGCGCGCCGAGACCAGTTCTTGCACGAGTGCCGGGTCGACCACGGACGCACCCTTGGAGACGCGTTCGAGGGTGTCGACGAAGTCGGCGACGTCGGTCACCCGGGTCTTGAGCAGGTAACCGATGGCGTGGCCGCTGGCCAGCAGTTCGGTCGCGTGCTCGACTTCGACGTGTGCAGAGAGCACGAGGATGCCGGTATCGGGCAGTTCCGCACGGATGACGCGTGCCGCGTCGAGGCCCTCCGTGGTGTGCGTCGGTGGCATCCGAATATCGACGACGACCAGTTGCGGCTTGTGCTCGCGGACCAGGGCGAGCAATTCCGTTGCGTCGGCGGCCTGCCCCACCACCTCGAAACCAGACCGGGCGAGCAGGCTGGCAAGTCCCTCGCGCAACAGCACGTCGTCGTCGGCGACGACGACCTGCACGGCAGACATGGTGAATCCTTCCGGCGCCGGGATATGACGGTGCAGACCCAACAATCTTGCATGCAAGTCACAGTCGAGGCAGCAGGATTGCGGCTAGCAGGTATGGCGTTCTCAGGCTAGTGGGAATGTCGGATGGCGGTCAGCGTTGACGACTTCGTAGCGCGCAGGCGCGAGAGTTGTCGTCCATGACCATCGCCACGCACTGGCTGGACGGGCACTCCACAACGAACGCACTCGTGGAAAATCTTCGCACGATCGACAAATACATTGTCGAGGCGGTCGGGACATTCGGGCTCCTGCTGACCGTCGGCGTCGGGTTGTGCAGCCGCACCCCCTTTGCCGCCCTTGGCATCGGCGGGGTTCTGATGGCGCTGATCTACGCAGGCGGCTACCGGGTCGGAGCGCATTTCAATCCCGCCATCACGCTGGCGGCGGCGTTGCGGGGGCGTATCCCGTTCGGTGAGGCGGCCGCGTATTGGTTGGCTCAACTCGCCGCGGGCTTGTGCGCAGCTATCGTGACGCGGCTCATCGTCGGGCCCGGTCAATCCGAATCAGTCACGGAAATGATGGTGAGTGGACGCACGCTGGTGGCGTCGTTCGGGGCTGAGTTGTTGTTCGCATTCGTGCTCGCGTACGTGGTTTTCAGCTGCTTCGACGGACCCCGCCGCGCGCCGGATAGCGTGTGGCACTTTGCTATCGGGGTCGCGGTGGTGGCGGGCACGGTGGACTTCGCCGCGTTATTCGGTGGCGTCTATTTGGTCAGCCAAGTCATTGCGGGAGTTTTCACCGCAATCGCATTTCTCACCTTCGGTGCGGCGGCCCACTGATGTACGTCGAGTTGCGCATCCTTGGCGCGACTGTCGTCCTTTTGGCGCGCTCGAATAGTTGGCGTCGCCGCGGGGTAGACGTCCTATATGACTACCGCCAAGGCGCTGTATCGGAGATGGATCAACGAATTGTGGGCGGGCAAGCCCGTCGCGTCCGAATTGGTCTCCGCCGATTTCGTTGGGCACTGGCCCAATCGTGACGTAGTGGGGCCTGACGAGTTGCAGGCGATCATCGATGAGACGCATGCAATGTTCTCCGATTTGCAGTTTGTGGTCGACGTCGAACCCTTCGCCGAACGTGATCTGCTGGCGGCCCGCTGGATTGGAACGGGAGCGACGGTCGACGGTCCGGCGCGGTTCACCGGCAACGACATCCTGCGGTTCGCCGACGATCGATTCGTCGAGTACTGGACCGGCACGTCGACCGGCTGACCGACAACCGGAGCCAACTGCAGAATCTTTGCCGCGATCGGTACGACAACTTGGTACGTTCCCGCAATGAGTTTGCGCGCCATCTCGGTTTGCGTCTTCTTCACCGCCGCGCTGGCGGGGTGTGGCGGCGCAGCCGATGGGCATGAGCAGCTCAGGGTGGAGCGGTATGCATCGCCGAATCCAGGCTCGGTCAATGCGTACTGGATCGACGCGCCTGATGGCATCATCATCGTCGACGCCGGCCGCAATACCAGTGGCGGACAAAAGATTGCCGATATGGTTGCGGGCAAAGGCCAACGAGTCGCGGCGATCCTGTTGACCCACCCGCATCCGGATCATGTCGGGGGACTCGGCGTTCTGCACGCGAGATTCCCCGAAACACCGATCTATGCCTCGGAGGCCACCGACAAGTGGATGCGCGACGACCCACTGGCGGATTACCCGCTGGCCCTGCAGGCCGATCCCGACTACCCGCAGACGCTGACCTACGCGACCGAGACTTTCGCAGGCAACGCCGAACTGCACATCGCCGGACTGACGCTGCAGTCCGTGGATCTCGGTCCGGGTGAGTCAGCAACGGCCACAGTCTATTTCGAGCCGTCGACGCGAACGCTGTTCGGCGGGGACCTCACCGGCTATCACGTCACGCCGGCGTTGACCGAGGGCAACTCGTGCGGCTGGCTCACCAACCTCGCCGCGCTCAGCAGTCGGTTCGGCGACGCCGACTTGATCTATCCCGGGCATGGCGATTACGGGATGGCCATCCACCAGATCAACACCCAACGGGACTACCTGAAGCGCTACCGCGACCTGGTCAGGCCGGCGGTGACGCTCGATTCCGACGGCGGATCGATCGTGACGGATCTCGAAACCCAACGCATCGTCGATGAACTCGACCGCACGTTTCTGAGCTATTCGCCGGTGGCGTCGCTGCCGAATCTGCAAGAGCTCAACATCGCCGCCGTCGGGCGGGAATTGGCCGCGGAGGACACCGCGACCGTGCCGCCGGAGTGCAATTAGCTCAGTCGAAGAGGTCTGGCTGTTCCCTGCTGATCCGTGCGAACAACGGCTGGAAGCTGAACCAGCCGGCGAAGTGGGTACCCACCTGACCCGCAGTGTGCTTAGCCATCGCGGGCTCGATCAGCACAGGCGTTCCTGCGGCTTCAGCCATCAGCTGCGCATGGCATGACCGCTCCATCGTGATGAACCACCACGCCGCCTCCTCGACGGAGTGACCGACCGTGAGCAGTCCGTGGTTGCGCAGGATGACGGACTTGCAGTCGCCGAGTGCATGCGCGATGCGTTTGCCTTCCTCAGTGTCGAGAACGACGCCAGAGTAAGCGTCGAACAAGGCGTGGTCGTCGTAGAAAGCGCAGGCGTCCTGGGTGATCGGGTCGAGCAGTCGGGCCAGCGTCGACCACGTCTTGCCGTAGACGGAATGGGAGTGCGCCGCGCTGATCACGTCGGGCCGCGCCGCATGCACCTGCGAATGGATCGCGAACGCGGCCTGATTCACCGGGAGGTCGCCGTGGACAACCTCGCCGTCGTGGCGCACCAGCAGAAGGTCGCTGACTCGAATGTGACTGAAGTGCATGCCGAACGGGTTCACCCAGAAGTGGTCGGGCAGTTCGGGGTCGCGTGCGGTGATGTGGCCTGCGACGCCCTCGTCGAACCCGAAGCGGCTGAAAAGCCTGAAGGCCGCGGCCAGGTTCTGTTTGCGGTGGAGCCGCTCCTGCTCGATCGTCCGGCCCCCTTCGGGGAGTAGCGCCGAAACGTTGCCACTTGCAAGTTGCTGAGCCTGTTGGACATCGGTGTCGCTCATGGTTCAACGTTAGCCCTGCTCAAGTGCCGAAAGCCAGAGCTGCTGCCACCGTGACGGCCCACACCAGCATCGCCAGGCCGGTGTCGCGCAGCACAGGGATCAGCTCTTTGCCGCCGAGGCCCTTTCGGACCGGACCGGCCGCGCGGACAGCCAGCGGCGCCGCCAACAACCCGACCGCGCACCACGGCGTCGCGAGAATCAGCACCAACGTCAGTGCGAACGCGACCGCAATCAAGCCTTGGTACAGCACGCGGGTGCGGCCGTCGCCGAGTCGCACCGCCAGCGTGATCTTCCCGGACTCCTTATCGGTCGGGATGTCGCGCAGGTTATTGGCCACCAGCACCGCTGACGACAGCGAGCCCATCGCCACCGCCAGCGCAAGGCCGACCCAGTCGATCCGCAATGCCTGGGTGTATTGCGTGCCGAGCACCGCGACGAGCCCGAAGAACACGAACACCGCGACCTCGCCAAGCCCGAGATAGCCGTACGGCTTTGAGCCGCCGGTGTACAGCCAGGCCCCGGCGATACACACCGCGCCGACCACGATCAGCCACGGCGCACTGAACCAAGCCAGCGCCACCCCGGCCACCGCCGCCACGCCGAGGCTCACCACGGCGGCCGTCAGCACCGCGCGCGGGGCAGCCAGCTTGGAGCCGACGAGCCGCAACGGCCCCGCGCGGACGTCGTCGGTGCCGCGGATGCCGTCGGAGTAGTCGTTGGCGTAGTTGACGCCGATGATCATCGCGACCGCGACAAGCAATGCCAGCAATGCCTTCCACCAGCACGCGGCGTGCAGCCACGCGGCGCCGCCGGTGCCTGCGATCACCGGTGCGATTGCGTTGGGCAACGTCCGCGGGCGGGCGCCCTCGACCCACTGCGCGAAACTGGCCACGATCGCCAGTCTTGCACGGGCGCATGGCGTGGCAGACTAAGCGCATGGAGGACCGACTCAGCAAGACAGAGATCCGCAAGGACGCCCTGCAGGAAATCGTCGAGTCAGGCGCATCAACTGTGGGTGAGGTGGCCTCGATCATCACCACCGCCGTGAAGGACGTCGCGAACGCCATCGGTGGTTTCGCGACCGACATGTTCGAGATCCGCGACGCTTCCCGGCGCGCTTCGCACCTTTCCGCCGACGAGGCCAAGGACGAGTAGCGCGACTTGCTCGGCGTCATCGGCGGCAGCGGTTTCTACACTTTCTTCGGAGCCGACGCCCGCACCATCAGCCTGGACACCCCCTACGGTGCGCCAAGTGCTCCGATCACGGTCGGCACCGTCGGCGAGCACGAGGTCGCGTTCCTGCCGCGACACGGCGTCAAGCACGAGTTCTCGCCGCACACCGTGCCGTACCGCGCCAACATGTGGGCGCTGCGGGCGCTGGGCGTGCGCCGCATCTTCGGGCCGTGTGCGGTCGGCAGCCTGACCGCGGATTTGGGACCCGGCGCCATGGTGGTGCCCGATCAATTGGTGGACCGCACCACCGGCCGCGACGACACCTACTTCGATTCGGGCGGCATCCACATCGGGTTCGCCGATCCGTATTGCCCGACGCTGCGTGCGGCCGCGGCCGAGCTGCCCGGCGTCGTCGACGGCGGCACCATGGTGGTGATCCAGGGCCCGAGGTTCTCCACCCGCGCCGAGAGCCAGTGGTTCGCAGGCCAGGGCTTCACGCTGGTCAACATGACCGGATATCCGGAGGCGGTGCTCGCCCGAGAGCTCGAAATATGTTATGCGGCAGTTGCTTTGGTCACCGACCTGGACGCAGGAATCGACGCAGGGACGGCCGTCAGAGCAGTCGATGTGTTCGCCGAGTTCGAGCGCAACCTGGTGCCGTTCAAGAAGCTGATGCACGAGGCCATAGAAAACGTCGACATTGAACGCACGTGTACCCACTGCCTGCCGCACGACGGCGTCGAGCTGCCGTTCGATCTGCCGTGAGGGTGTTGCTGACCGGCGCAGCCGGCTTCATCGGAGCGCGGGTGACCGCGGCACTGGCCGGCGCGGGTCATGAAGTGGTGGCGATCGACGCGATGCTCGCGGCGGCACACGGCCCGGATGCCGAACTGCCGGAAGGTATTCGGCGGGTCGATGTCCGCGACGCCACCGCATTGGCGCCGCTGCTCAAGGGTGTCGATGTGGTGTGTCACCAGGCGGCTGTCGTCGGTGCAGGCGTGGACGCCGCCGACGCGCCGTCCTACGGCAGCCACAACGATCTCGCGACCGCGGTGCTGCTCGCCGAGATGTTCGCGGCGGGCTGTCAGCGGTTGGTGTTGGCGTCGTCGATGGTGGTCTATGGGCAGGGCCGCTACGAGTGCGAAGAGCATGGGCTCGTCGACCCGCTGCCGCGTACGCGAACCGATCTCGACGCCGGGGTGTTCGACCATCGCTGCCCATTGTGCGCAGAGCCGGTGCGGTGGCGGCTGGTCGATGAGGACGCGCCGCTCCGGCCGCGCAGTTTGTACGCGGCCAGCAAGACGGCGCAGGAGCACTACGCGTTGGCATGGGCCGAGTCGACGGGCGGTGCGGTGGTCGCGCTGCGCTATCACAACGTCTATGGCCCCGGCATGCCGCGCGACACGCCGTATTCCGGGGTGGCCGCCATCTTCCGAAGCGCGCTCGAAGCAGGCGATGTGCCAAGGGTTTTTGAGGACGGTGGGCAGATGCGCGACTTCGTGCACGTCGACGACATCGCCGCGGCCAACGTGGCCGCCGTCGGAGCGGACCTCGGCGGCTTTTCGGCATTCAATGTCTGCTCGGGGCGGCCGATCTCGATCCTGGAGGTGGCGACCGAACTGTGCGAGACCCGGGGCGACGTGCTGCCCCTCGTCACCGGCCAGTACCGCAGCGGCGACGTGCGCCACATCGTTGCCGACCCGTCGCGCGCGGCGGAGGTGCTTGGCTTTCGGGCGGCGGTCGACCCGCGCGACGGACTGCGCGAGTTCGCCTACGCCCCGCTGCGGGGCTAGCACCCGTGCCGATCGGCGCCGCTCGGCCCGAAGCATCACCGCGAGATGCCAAATGAGAGATGCCAAATGATCAGTCGCCGGTCAGGCCGATGCGCTGTCGGCGGCGCCTGCATCAGGTTAACCGAATGCTCAACTCTGCACGGCTCGCGGTCGAGGCTCGGCACCAACTGCGCCCTTCCCATTACAGCGAGAATCGTTGCGTCAAATATGATTACAGGGTGACTGTCGACGATGGGCATCTTTCGCGAGAGCCTGACTGCTTGTTGCTCGATCTTGACGGCACCGTCTTTCGTGGCGGAACGCCAACCCCCGGCGCCGTCGAAACGCTTGACGCGGTCGAGGTTCATACCCTCTTCTTGACCAACAATGCCTCGCGCAGTGCCGCCGAGGTGTCCGCCCATTTGCGCGGACTAGGGTTTGCGGCTCATGCACGTGACGTTGTGACAAGCGCGAAAAGTGCTGCCCGCGCGCTCGCATATAAGTTAGCGCCGGGTTCTCGGGTCTTGGTAATCGGCACCGATTCACTGGCGGCTGAGATCGACGCCGTTGGCCTTCGTCCGGTGCGGTCAAACAGTGAGGCGCCAATCGCGGTGGTGCAGGGACATTCACCGCACACTGGTTGGGCCGATCTGGCCGAAGCCACCTCGGCCATCCGCAACGGGGCACTGTGGGTCGCCACCAATGCCGACTTGACGTTGCCCACCGAGCGCGGACTGGTTCCTGGGAATGGCTCGATGGTGGCGGCGGTCCGAGCGGCGACCGGCGCAGAGCCTGATGTGATCGGTAAGCCAGGGCCGGCGATGTTCCGAGATGCGTTGGCAATTGGTGACTTTCACTCCCCGCTTGTGGTGGGCGACCGGCTCGACACCGACATTGCCGGCGCCAATTCCGCAGGTCTATCGAGCCTTCTCGTGCTGACCGGGGTCAGTACCGCTGCTGACCTGCTAAACGCCGAGCCCGGCGAGCGTCCGACGTATCTGGCCGAGGATCTGCGCGGTCTCCACCAGTCTGCCGCGTCACTTCGGATCGGGCCGCAGCCCGGCTGGCACACCGATGTCGACGGCGACACCGTCATCGTCACCTCGACCGGCGAGCCGGACAGCCTGTCAGCGGTACGCGCGACTGTCGGCGCGGTGTGGAACAGCACCGCGTCCCAAGTAGTAGCCGGTGACGATGTCGCACGAGATTCCCTGCAACAGTGGGGACTTCACTGAGACAGCCCTGGATCGAAGCGCATGCGCGCGCGGACGGACGCGCATGCCGCCGCCACGATCATCTGCGCGTCGGAGTCGTGGCCTTTCGGTATCTGAATCGCCGCGCTGTCGGCATCTTCTCGATGTGCCATCAGCCAGTCATACAGCAGCCAGTCCAAGGCGCACGCGACGGTGAACGGATCGGCATCCTCAGCGGATGCCGCCGCTATGCAGCCTTCGATGGCTTCACGGTGCTCGCGCCGAGCTCCGTCCTTGTTGACCCCAGAGCTGTCGAAAAGCATAGTGGACAGGGTCAGCGGATAACGTTGACCCGATTCCGCTTTGAGCACCCACCGGCCACCTTTCCACGGCTTGTCAGGGTCCACGATGGACATCTGGCCGAATCCGCTGATGACGCCCATACCTGGTTCGTCGAGTTCACCGTCTAACGGCGCGGGCCCGAGTAAACCAATGGGGAAGCGGGCCCGGATGGAGAACAGCGTCGCGGTGCCGATGATTTTTCCCGCACGCAGATCCGGGATTACCCCGGTGATTTCGGCGGCCAATGCATAGTCGCGGACCAGCAGGTCGAGGCTTTGGTGCAACGCCACCAGTTCATTGCGTTCCTCGGCGTCGGGAGCCTGGCCCCCGCCGAGTAGGGTGCCAAACCGTGCGGCGGCGACGATTAAGGCGTCGTCGAGCGCCTCGAGATGAGTGGCCACCAGACGCTCAGGCTCCTCGTCGTCGATGACGAGGTCGGGTAGCGTAATCGGCGCACCCTGCGCGGTGGCCCAGTAGAAGCCGATCTGCCCGTCGGCCTGCACGATGCGCGGCCTCACGACGAACGCGTACCCAATCGGTGGCTGGTGGCGTGCAATTGGCGATCGGTGCTGTCCTTCAGTCTTGCGACCTGTTCGGGTGTCAGCCGATCACAAATTCGGCGCCAATGCACGGCGACGATGTCGCCGGGCTCGATGGCTCCGTCGTATCCTGCCCTGCTGGGCATCTCGACTCTGAGAGTCTCCGGCGATGCCAGCGATAAGGCCGAATCCTTGAAGCGCAGGCGTGACGAGAGGACCACGGCGGTCACTTCGTCGGTGGAAAGCACTGTGCCCCACGATATCCGGCAGTCATCGAGGATTGAAAGTGGCTGGTCATCTGCACCCTTGCCGAGCAGCCGTGACCAAGGGTAGACGGCGAATACGTGGAAGCTGTGGTTGGGCATGGCCTCCTGCGCGAGGTCCTCTGTGAGGTGAGTCCAGTAGTGGCCGGCCTGCGGGGCGATGATGGACAGGAGTTCGTCGATGAATACCCGTGGGTCTAGCTTCGCGCCGATTCCTCCGCCGAGCCAATAGGATTCGACCAGACGATGGTCGAGCGGATCGGCGATGCCCACCTGCTTCGCCAGCACCTCCAGATACGGCCACGCGCCGGTGAACTGTCGCGCTGCCTGTTCGATTTGGTCACGTGCGCCGCTCAACAGCGCTGAGGAATCCGTCGGCCCACAGTATCCGAGTCGGTTGGGGCAGTAGGCATAGCGCGCGAACATCGCCGCACCGCGGGTGTCGGTGATGTTGGCGGCGGTCATGTCCGTGTGCCCTGCCCGATCAGGGTCGCCGCGTCGCGGTGCAGTCTGCCGAAGTTGTAGTAGGCCGCACACGCGCCTTCAGGCGAGACCATGCAGGTGCCGATGGGCGTTTCCGGTGTGCATGCGGTGCCGAAGACTTTGCATTCCCACGGCTTGAGTACGCCTTTGAGAACTTCGCCACACTGGCAGGCCTTCGGATCGGCGACCCGCACGCCTGGCAGCGCGTATCGGTGCTCAGCGTCGAAGTCGGCGAACTCGTCGCGGAGCTTGAGCGCGCTTTGGGAGATGAAACCCAGCCCACGCCATTCGAAGTGAGGCCGCAGCGCGAACACCTCACTCATGAGTGCCAGCGCGGCTGGGTTGCCTTCTTCGTGCACCACCCGCGAATACTGGTTTTCGACTTCGCACCGTCCTTCGCGGATCTGGGTAAGCAGCATGGCGATCGACGCGAGGATGTCCAGTGGCTCAAAGCCGGCCACTACCAACGGTTTACCGTAGATGGCTGGCACGAACCGGTACGGGCGGTTGCCGACGACCGTGGAGACGTGGCCGGGTCCCAAGAATCCCGACAGGCGCAGGTCCGGCGATTCCAGAATGGCCTTGATCGGCGGCACGATCGTCACGTGGTTGCAGAACACGCTGAAGTTCGTGATCCCCAGCTCGCGTGCTCGTACCAGCGTGACCGCCGTCGACGGGACAGTGGTTTCGAAGCCGATGGCGAAGAAGACGACCTGTTTGTGCGGGTTGTCGACCGCGATCTTCAGGGTGTCCAGTGGCGAGTAGACGAACCGCACGTCGGCTCCGCGCGCTTTCGCGTCGAGCAAGCTGCCGGACGAGCCGGGTACTCGCATCATGTCGCCGAAGCAGGTAAAGATCACATCGGGTTGTCCGGCCAGCCATATCGCGTCGTCCACGCGGCCCATCGGAATGACGCAGACGGGGCAGCCGGGGCCGTGCACCAATTCGACGTTGTCGGGAAGCAGGTGTTCGATGCCGTGGCGATAGATCGTGTGGGTGTGCCCACCGCACACCTCCATGAACTTGAAGTGCTCATTCGGATCGGCTGAGACGGCTAATGAATCGATGGCTGCCAACAGCTTTCGCGCTGCGGCCGGGTCACGGAATTCGTCCACAAATCTCATGTTGTCCCCACGTTTAGATGATTGACGACGAGTCGAACGCTTCGATCTCATCGGAATAGGCTTCGCCGAGCTTCTTGACGGCCGCCAACGTCAGTAAGGCCTCGGTCTCGTCGATCTTGGCCATCGCGAAGCCGACGTGCACCAGTACCCACTCGTCGGGTTCAGGCAGGTCCTTCTCCAGCAGGCGCACGCTGATGATGCGCCTCACCCCGCTGACGTCGACCTTGGCCAGACAGTTGGCGGCGTCGGTGATCTCGACGATCCGGCCGGGAATCCCTAGGCACATAGAGGTGTCCTTTCTCAGCAGATGCGCGGCAGCGGGTCGCCGACGAGCATGTCCACGATCCGGGTGCCGCCGAAACCGGTGCGCACGACGACCGTGGCCGCAGGTTCATCAGCGATGTGTCCGATCTCCGCGGCGTCCTGTCCACCGGGTTGGCTGCGCAGCGCACTGAGCGCACCGGCGGCCTCGGCTGGGTCGACCACGGCGAGGAACTTGCCCTCGTTGGCGACGTAAAGTGGGTCTATTCCCAGCATTTCGCATGCACCGGACACAGCAGGACGCACCGGAAGCCGGTCCTCCTCGAGCACCACGGCGAGCCCGCAGGCCTGCGCCAACTCGTTGCACACGGTACCCACGCCGCCGCGGGTGGGATCACGCATCCAGCGGGTCGAGGGCGCCGCTGCGAGCAGTTGCTGCACCAGTGGGCTCACCGACGCGGTGTCAGAGGCGATGTCTGCTTCGATCGCCAGATCTCCGCGGGCCAACATCACCGCCATGCCGTGATCGCCGATCGTGCCCGACATCAGCACCTTGTCGCCCGGGCGGACAAGTGCCGGCGACAATTCGCGTCCGAGCGGGACGACACCAACGCCGGCGGTGGTGATGAACATGCCGTCGGCGGCGCCTTTGGGAACGACTTTGGTGTCACCGCTGACGATCTGCACGCCCGAGGCCGACGCGGCGGCGGCCATGTCGGCGACGATGTCGCGCAGTTCGTCGATCGCGAAGCCCTCTTCAAGCACGAATGCCGCGGTCAGCCACGACGGCACCGCACCGGCCATCGCAAGGTCGTTGCATGTGCCGTGCACAGCGAGATGGCCGATCGATCCGCCGGGAAAGCGCAACGGCTGCACCACGAACGAGTCGGTGGACATGGCGATCCGCTGGCCGTCGGGCAACGCGATGATCGCCCCGTCGCCGAGCGACTCCAGATAAGGATTGCGAAATGCTTCGACGAACACGGAGTCCACCAACGCCGCCGATGCCTTTCCGCCCGCGCCGTGAGCGAGGGTGACGACCGTTTCACGCAATCGGGGCCGGCGTTTTCGAAATACCTCGATACGTTCGATGACCTCGTTCTCGCGAAACGATGGCCCGGAGGCCAAGTATTCGGCGACGTGTTCACTCATCGGACTCCTCGACTTTCTGCCCACACGCCCGCGGGCGAGTCGGTTGCGCTTTGCACCGCTGCCCACAGTCGATAACCGAGCAGCGCTTGCGATTCCTGAATCCTGTGCACGCTTTGTGATCGCACCACAAAGCACACGTCCACGTTGGGACTGGCGGCGAACTCGCCGCCGTCGTATCCGGCGAAGCCGATGGTGTACATGCCGCGGTGGCGAGCCTCCCGCATCGCCAGCAGCAGATCGGTCGAGGTGCCGCTGGTCGACATCGCCACGGCGATATCGGTTGGGCCTGCCCTGGCGATCAGTTGCCGCGCGAAGATCAGGTCGAAACCAACGTCGTTACCAAGCGCGGTCAGTACCGCCTGGTCGGCGGTCAACGACCATGCCGGTAACGGGTGTCCCATCGGTGGCTGCGCGAACAAAGCGGCCAATGTGCTTGCGTCTGTCGAGCTTCCGCCATTGCCAAAGGTGAACAACCGGCCACCGGCAGCGAACCGGCGCCCCATCTCAGCAGCTCCTGTTGTGATGAGCGCGCCGCACGATTCGAGCGTCGTCCGGCGTAGCGAAGCGCTGGTTGCAGCCTTGGTCAGTGCGGAGGCCGTCAGATCGACCAGCAGTGCGCCGGCATCGGTTTCGGTCCCGTCGATGAACGGATACAGGAAATTCGTCGCCTCCTCGAGGCGAGGTTGCTCGGTCACGGCTGATCCTCACCCAACTTGGCTATCACCATGCCCGCGTGCACCAGTACCAGATCACCGGCATCCAGTGGGCCGGCCAGCACCGTGACGACACTCTCGGTGCCTCTGGCGCTGCGCACCAGTGTTGTCCCGTCTTGCGTGCTGGTGAGCACTTCGGCAGGACGGCCCTCGTCACTGCACGTGATGCAGACCTCATCGGTGCAATCCGACGGTGCGCTCAACAACCCAGGATGCTCGAAGCACACATGGGTCAGCTCCCACAACAGGTGATACACCAAGACGAACTCGCCGGTCGCAGCCAGTGTGGGGTCGTCGCTGTCGAGCCAGAGGATGTGATCGGCCGCACCAGCCGGCGGCCGTTCGCCGTTGCCGATCCAGATCGTCGTCACCCCCCAAGCCGCGGCTCGGCGCATCACGGCACGGACCTCCGGGTCGGTTGCTCCGGCGACGGCCACAACCACATCGCCGGCGCGGGCCGATACCCGCACCTGTCCGATGAGGTCCGCGCCCGTCAGCGCCACGGCGGGCAGGGCACGCTTACCGACGATCACCGGATGGACGAACTCAACGGCGATGTGCTGGGCGTGCGAAGTGTACGCGGGTGCGATGCACCACATGGTCGCGCCGCCCGAAAACCGCTGCGCTAGAGATAAAGAAGCGGCAGACAGATCAGCGGCCAGCTCCTGCGTCATGCCGATATCGACCGGCGCGCTCATGAGGCCGCGTCCTGGTCGCCGAAGACGCCGTACTCGCGCATCGTCGCCAAAGTCAGCTGTGCGGACTGCTCGTCGATGCGGGTCAGGGCGAATCCAGCGTGCAGAATCGTGTAGTCGCCCACCGCCAGATCAGGCAGATACGCCAAGCTCGCGGTCTTGACATCCTCGCCGAATGACACCTTCGCAAATCGCCCGCCGCCGGGGACGTCCCAGATCTCGGTGATCTGCCCAGGGATTCCTAAACACATGTCGTGGTCCTTCCGTCGCCGGCATCGTCGAGCGCCATCAGCGTCGATATCGCAGCCTGGCCGAGCGCCAGTCCACCATCATTCGGCGGGACGATGCGATGCGTCAGCACGGCGAACCCCGCATCTTCCAACAATTGGCGACATCCCCGTAGCAGCAACACATTCTGGAAGACCCCTCCGGTCAAACCGACTGTGCGCGTGTCTTGCGCCACCAGACAAACAACGTCGCGTACAGCCACGGCGACGGCGTGGTGGAACGCCAGCGCCAGAACGGCAGTGTCGGCGCCTGCGCGTAGAGCGTCGACCATCATCGCGATCATGGGCGCGGGGTCGATGATTCCCTCGGCGTCGACAGTCAGGCGTAGCACGATGGCGCCGGTGCCGGCCGCCGATTCCGCCAAGGCTTCCAGTTCGATCGCCGCCTGTCCCTCGTAGTCGATGTGGTGGCGCACAGCCAGCAGTGAAGCCACCGCGTCGAACAACCGGCCCATGCTCGTTGTCGGGACACAACCACGACCGGTGGTGAATTGGCTACGCAGCAGCCGCAATTCGGCACCGCTGGCCACCTGCACCGGTGCCAGGTCCGCCGGCCAGGGCAGCCGTGCATGCCAGAGGTGCGCCAGTGCCATCCGCCAGGGGTTGCGTACCGCTGCATCACCGCCTGCCAGCGGAACCTCGTCGAGGTGACCGACTCGGGTGAATCTGTGGCTGTCGGGGCCAAGGCGAAGAATCTCCCCACCCCATACCTTGTCGTTGCAGCCGTAACCGGTGCCATCGAACGCGACTCCGATGACTGGTTCTCCGAGTAATTCGTGTTCTGCCAGAAGCGATACCACGTGAGCGTGATGATGTTGAATCACATCGAGGGGACGCTCGCCTGCGTTGTGCTCGGCCCAGTTGCGGGTCACGTAACGCGGATGCAGGTCGGCGGCGATACGCGCGGGTTGACCGCGCATCTCGGACAGTTGGCGCACGCTGTGGGTGAACGCTTTGAGCGTTGCCACCGTGCCCATGTCGCCGATGTGTGCGCTGCAGTATGCGCGCCGCCCGTCGGTAAGGCAGAAGGTGGTCTTGAGTTCCGCGCCGACGGCGAGGACCGGGGGGCCGTCCCTGCCGAGGTCGATCGGCAGTGGTGCATAGCCGCGCGAGCGGCGGATCGGCAATTCGGTGTCGTCGACGACACGCACCACTGAGTCGTCGCAGGGCACGTGTATGGGCCGGTTGTGGTCGAGAATCGCGTCGGCGAGTTTCGCTAGTTGTTTGGCGGCGTCGGCGTAGCAGATCGGCTCGTCGGAATGGTTGGCGCTGGTCAACACGACAGCTTCCGGCGGTGTCCGGCGAGACCCCGGAACCTCGGTGAGCAGCAGGTAGTGGACGGGTGTGTAAGGCAGCATCAGGCCGATCAGCGGATTGCCAGGGACGACGTCTGCGTCGATGGGCGCACCGCCTCTGCGCCGCAGCAGCACGACCGGTCGGGCCGGCCCGCTCAGTACCGCGGCTTCTGCATCGCTGATCTCGGCGTAGCGGCGCGCAACGTCGAGGTCGCGGACCAGGATCGCAAACGGCTTGCCGCGACGACCCTTTCGTTTGCGCAATGTCGCGACGGCGGTGCTGTCATTGGGTGCACAAGCGAGGTGATAGCCGCCGATGCCCTTGACCGCGACGATGTGGCCGTCGGCAAGCGCCTGCTGGGCCGCGGCAAGTGCCTGGTCGACATCGCTGACGCGAACGCCGTCGCGATGAAACCATATGCCCGGCCCGCAGTCCGGGCACGCGATGGGCTGGGCGTGGAACCGCCGATCGGCCGGATCGTGGTACTCCTCAGCGCAGCGGCCGCACATGTCGAACGCCGCCATGGTTGTCCCGGGGCGGTCGTAGGGAAGCGCGCGAATGATGGTGAATCGCGGCCCGCAATTGGTGCACGTGATGAACGGGTGACGGTAGCGTCGATTGGACGGGTCGAACAGCTCGACAAGACAATCGGCGCACAGGGCGATGTCTGCCGGAATCGGCGTGGGGGTGCATATGTTCGCTCGGCTGGCGACGATCTCGAAACCGCTGTCGCGCAACGGCATTGCGGCGATCTCGGTATTCGACACGTCGCTGATGATCGCCATGGGCGGCGCTTCTCTGACGAGCCGGTCCCGGAATTGCGACATCGCGTCCGGGCTGCCTTGGACCTCGATGAACACCGCCGCCGAATCGTTACCGACAATGCCGGACAAGCCCAATTGGGTGGCCAACCGGTAGACGTAGGGCCGGAACCCCACCCCCTGAACCACACCGGTCACGGTGTAGCGGCGTCGCTGCGCCGGCTGCAGTGCAGCCGATGCGTGCGCGTGGCTCATGCTCGCCGCCATATCACGACGCGGTTGTTGCCGGAATCGGCCACGGCGAATCGATCGCCGTGCAGCCAGACTCCGTAAGGCCAACACATTGAATCGTGGGTTACCGCGTTCCAACGGTTTTCGCCGTTGCTTTCCAACGTCGGTTGGGCCATCACATGGGCTGCGGGTTGATCCTCGACCGGCACGCTGTCCCATAGCAGGACCCGGTTGTTGGCGGTGTCGGCGACGGCTAGGCGGCCTTGATCCATGCTCACCGCGTAGGGAAAACGGAACCGGTTGCCGCATTGGGGGCCGTAGGGCCATTCACCCGCAGTGAAGAAGTCGGGCTGGCCAAGCACGATATCGGCTGCCTTCTCCGTTTCTGGCGGCGGCGACCACCCGAGTACACGATGATCGCCGGCATCAGCGACCAGAAGCAGATCGTCTGATCCGGTGACAGCATGGGGCCAACGGAAGCTGGCCGGCCCGACGTGCTGGCCACGGTTCTCTTCGCGGCTGGCGGTATCCGGTTGACCCAGCACGATATCGGCGTCGGTTCCCGGGTCGGGAACTCCATTGCGCCAACCCAGGACACGCCGGTTGCCGGTGTCGGTGATCCAGAATGTGTTGCCGACGACACCGATGCCGAACGGCCAGTACAGCGATCCCGCCGTACACCCACCGCCCATGTTCGGTTCCACCGCCGAGTCACCGGACTGGCCGATCACGAAATCCGGTGGTGTCGAGCTCTTTTGAGGGACGCTATCCCAGACCAGGATCCGGTGATGCCACGCGTCGGCCACGATCAGACGTCCGTCATGAATCAGTACGCCGGTGGGCAGATTCATGCCGTTAGCCGGTCCTAGCCCGCCTGCCGCCCGCCCCTCGGTTGTGCCGTCTGCCTGACCAAGCACGATGTCGGCGGGTTGCTCATCACGCGTGGGGAGGCCCTGCCAGATCAGCACCCGATGATTGCCCGAGTCGGCTACCACCAGATGGTGCTGGTCCATGTAGACACCACGCGGCGAATACATCCAAGCCATCGTTGGGGTGGCCTGAGGCAGCGCTAAACCTCCCGGCGCGGGGGCGCCGAGCCAGACTTCGGGCACCCAGCCGCCGGCCATTCCGACACCGCTATCGCTACGTGGCGTCCGCGGCTGCAGGCTGGTCCGCACCGTCAGCGAGGTCATGACCCCACTCGGACCCAGACCTGGCCGGCGTCCACCCGCAGCGGCAGTTGCTCGAGTTGGGCAGCAGGAGCAGAAAGGCACTCCCCGGATGTCGCGTCATAGCAGAAACCGTGCCATGGGCAGGTCAGCGTGCCATTTTTGCAATCGAGAACCGCGTTGTCCAAAGGTAAAGCCTCATGGGCGCATTCGTTCACATACGCGGTGAGCTGCTGATTCAGGTTGACCAGCAGAACCGACACCTGCCGCCCCGAATGGGGTGCAGTCAACGCCACCGCAATCAGATCTCCTTCGGGTACGTCGGTAACCGATCCGGCTGACGCCCAGCCCTCCTCGACGGGATGACGCGCCGCGAATAACGAGTCCGGTGAGATCAATGTCTGCTCTGGTTCGTTGGGCAACACTTCGACCGCCGTGATGGACGCGACGTTCTCGACGAGTGCTTTCTCTACCAGGTTGCGTAGGGTGACCGAGGACATCGAACAGCCGTTGCAGGCGCCTTGCAACCGGACGAAGGCGGTTGAATCCTCGATGCGCACAAGGGAAACGTCACCGCCGTGACCCTGCAGCGCAGGACGAACGCCGTTCAACGCCTTGGCGGCCTGGGTCAACGGGTCGGGTCGGATGATCTCGTGAAGCGAAAGCAGCAGGTGCACAACAGGATCGTCGACGAGATCGAATAGCACAGGTCGCGCCGCATCGTTGGCGCGCATTCCTCGCACAATGGTCACCAGACCGGCACGGTGGATGGCCTCGAGGGCCGCTTTGAGTTCTTCGGCGACGCTACGCGCAGACGGCTCGAGGCCCTGTAGCGCAGCCGTGGCGTCATCGACCCTCTTGGCCAGCTCTTCAAAACTGGGCTCGGCGGATGCTGCCACCTTCGCCGGCTGCGTTGACACTTCGGACACGGCTGCCGACATCACGACCTCCCGGGTTCATCGGTGGTGGAAAGCACACGCTGGCGGGCGATCTCGTCGAGCACACCGCGCACGGCACGCACCGAGTCGTTGTCGCCGAGTTCTTCGAACAGGAATCGTGCCTCGTAGAGCTTGGCCTTGGCGTCGTCGAACATTCCGAGGTGTGCCAGCACATTGCCCTGGTTGGCGAGCACTCTGGCGCGGCCCAGCGGATCGCTGGCGCGGTCACGCGTGCCCAGCACCGCCTCGTAGACCTCGACGGCTTCGACGAGGTTCTCCTTGAGATGTCGTGACGGGGTGTAGACGAGCGAATTGGCAAGGTTGAGTTGCACACTGGCCCATTCGGCAGGATGCTCCTCACGGGTGTACACCGTCAGCGCCGAGCGCAGCGACTGAGCCGCAACGCCGAGGCGCAGCTGCCCCGAGGCCTCCACCATCGGCATGGTCAGGTAGGCGGCAGCCAAACCGGCATGGGCCGCAGCCCACAGCATCGGCGCGTCAACGCGCTTAACCAACTGCAGCGCCGAATGGTAGTGGGGTATCGCGGTTGTCAGCAGTTCCGGACGCTGTTCGGCCTGTTCGTGCAGCGCGCCGGCCAGACACAAGTGGATTTCGGCACGCGCCACCCGCAGCCCGTCAGCACCGTCGAGGTCTGCGAGGGACTTCTGCAGCCGCGCTACCCAGTCGCTGTCGCCGATGTCCCGGCACATCGCACCAGCCGCGCCCGCCAGCGTCGCGGCCAGTGCAGACGACACCGGCGCCGCGGCTTGTGCTGCGCGGTCAAGCAGTTCGATCGCTGCCTTCTGGTCACCTTCCAAGTGGGCGTGGCTGGCTTCGGTGGACAGCACGGCCGCGGCGATCTCGCCGTCGGCGCCGTCGGCGCGAGGCGGTGTGTCGATGCGGCCCAACGCGAACAACACGACGTCGACAAGAGGTCCGTATTCGCCAAGCTCAGACCGCAGCGTGTCGGGATCGACACTGTCGGGTGCCAGGACGAAACGGTTGTAGGTAGCCACCGGGTCGGTGAAGTCATGCAACTCAGCGATTGCGGCGTCGCGCTCGCCGGCGGCGGCCAGTTCGTGTGCCCGCAGGCTCTCTGGCCATTGTTCGGGCAGTCGCCCGGCCAGCATCGCCTCCCGTACCGTGTCGGCGTCCTTCCCGGCTGGAATCAGCATGTAGCCCAACGGCAGCGGGAAGAGTCCCACGGGCTGAGGGCGCGGCGCGGCAGTCCCGTTCTTCGGAAAGTGTTCACTCGCTGCGGATGTCGAAGTACTCAGCGCCTCAGCCATTCAGGGGTCCTCTGATGTCGCGTTCTGCCGCGCGCTTGATCATCCGGGCGGACAATTCGGCGCGGGACTTGGTGGGATGGGTGTCGATGCGTTTGCGCACGATGCCGTCTGCGAAGACGACGATGATGTCAACCGCCCACCGGCCCCGTTCAGCGAAGACGACGGTGTCCACGGACAAGGCTTCATCGGCCGAGCTGTCGTCGCGGGGTTGCGTGTGTCGCAGCGGCGCGGCGTGATCGTCGCTACCGCCACTGCGGTGGCTGCGCTCGGGGTCGATGTCAGGGTGTTCTGCCACGATCGTCACTTCTTTGGCCCCAAAGTAATTCGCAGCGCGCCCTTGTCTGCGTCCCAGAACGCGTGACGACTCCCGGTGGGAATGGCATCGTGCAGCACCTCGCGCACCAGCACCGCGCGATCACCGGCTGCGTTGCGCTGCTTGAGCAGTAGTCCTCCGTTGCGTGGGCCGCGAAGCGGGAGCAGCCATAGTTGATCGCCTTCGACCGCCCCGACCGCGACATGGGCGGGGAAGTGTGCCGCGGACACCGCCGCGCTGAGGCGTAGGTAACCGTCCTCAGTGAATTCGACGGTGAAGTCGCCCGCGCCGCTGGGTTCGGGCGGCCGCAGCGCTGAGATGTAGTCGGCTTCGATGGTGTCGATAACCAACTCCATCGCCGCGCTCACCTGAGGTGAAAGGTCCGCGCCCATCGCAACATTGGCGGCCTCAATCAGAAATACGGTGATGTCCGAGGGGCATTCCTCGGCGAGCGCCCAGCGCGCGAACGCGATTGCGTGGTCCCAACGAAACGAATGTGTGTGCAGGCCCTGTAGCGGTGGCAGTTCGGCCAACTCATCACCGGGAACCCGGTAGACGGTCCCCGGCGTTGCGCCGGTGGCCGAGGCGTCGACTATCACCACCCGCGCGGCGCCGCGCATCTGGAATGCGACGTCCATCCCGGCGGTTCCACCGTCAACGAGGCGCAGCCCGTCGGGCATTCCCCGTTCCCACAAGTGGCGCACCAGAATCGGGCCCACGCCGTCGTCGCCCCGCAGCAGGTTGCCGCACCCGACGATCAGGACCGCACAACCCGGCGGATCCACGGATGGGTGGGGGGATCCGCCGGGCTGTGTCTTGTCGTCCGAAATGGCTGACGTCGGAATCACACCATTCCGTTGATGACGAACTTGGAAAGCTCACGGCCGGACTTGCCATCGTAAGCGTGCACCGTGCACACCAGGCAGGAATCGAAGCTGCGCGCCACGTGGCCGAGTTCAACGGGGTCCTGTGGGTCCACGATCGGGGAACCCACCAGCGCCTTCTCGATCGGGCCGAGGACGTCGGCGCCGTCGCGCGGACCGATGTTCCACGCCGTCGGAGTGACGACCTGATAGTTCTTGATCTTGTTGTCCTCGATGACAATCCAGTCTGACAGCGATCCTCGGGCCGCCTCGGTCGAGCCGAAGCCCTTGCCTTCGGCGTGCTCGATCGGCTTGGTGTAGAAGCTCTCTTTCAGGTTGAGCTGGCTGAGCCATTCACGCGTCCACTTGTAGTACTTGGGAGCTTCATGCATGCGCGCGAGCTGCCGCACAAACACACTGGGGCCGATCTTGTTGTAGAGATCGACGAACAACGGGTCGTCGTCTTGGTGGCCTGTGGCGTTAGGTCCGCCTGCGGCCATTCGCCGTGCCAGCGGACCGGCTTCTAGCGGGATATGGCCGAGACCGGGGACGTCGTAGCGTGGGGACTTCGCCCAGCTGTACTTACCTTGCTTACGGCCCTCTTCGGGGTCTACCGGGATGGTCTCGCCGTCGAAGGGGTGCAACGCACCGGTGCCTTGGTAAAAGGAGTGCGTGACGTCCTCGCGCACGCGCGCCTGGTCGAACTCGGACCATTTGCCGCCGGCGAAGATTCCAGAACGCCCGATCAGCGCGGCGTTTCGGCCTTCGATCGTCGGGTTCTCATATAACGACGGCTCGAAGTAGGTGCCGGTGGCGATGTAGTTCCCGACGCCCGCGCCATACTTGTCCAGACCGACGTCGAGGCAGTAGCGAATGAAGAACCCGCAGTCGCTATTGTGCTGGGCCTCGTTTTCATCGACCCAGGCCAGTACGTCCTCCCACGTCTTGTTTTCCAGCCAGCGCTCAACCGAGCAACCGAGCCAATACTTTTCGAGCCAGTTGTCCTTCCAGTGTTCGAGGATGGCGATGGATCGTGTCACGTCGGAGAGAGTGGGCGCGCACATCACTCCGCCGGGCACCATGAAGCTGGAGTGCGGCCATTGGCCGCCGAAGATCGCATACACCTCGACAGGTTTGGCGGACAGCACCACGCCGGGCTGGTAGCTGGTTCCGACGTACGGGGCGAACCGGCGCACCGCTTCGGCATAGAGTTTGGACTTCGCGTAGTTCTTGTTGGTTAGGTCGATCGCGAAAAGCGCGTAGAAGTACCGCGGAATCGACTGCAGGGTCTCGCACGCCTGACAGATGTTGCGTATCAGTGTGGCGTTGGGCGGGACGTGTGTACGCCATGCGGTATCCAGTGCGTAGGCAGACTTGTAAAGATGGCTGCCGCCGCAGATGCCACAGATCCGCGGCGTAACCACCAGACCTGCTTGTGGATCTTTGCCCTGCAGGATGATTTCGAAACCACGGAACATCGCGGCCTCGGTCCACGCCGAGGTCACCACTCCGTCCTCGATGGTGACACGCACGTCGAGGTCACCCTCGACGCGGCCAAGCGGGCTGACAAACAGGTCCAATGCGGTCATTGGGTGAGTCCTTTCAAGACTTTGAAGCAGAGCTGTTGACGGAAGTGCTCAGACGACGAACATGTCTTCTTTCGACCACTGCGGCGCGGCGATCCGGGCCGCCGCTGCATGCGCCATGTAGGTGAGGTGGTCGCTTCCCTCCGGGACTTCCTTGGGAATCATTCCGCTTACCTTCTGGGTCTTGAACACGGTGCCCGGGGCCAAGTCGAAGTGCGGGAACTCGGGCTCAGTGCAGCCCAAGCAGGGCATGCCGGCCCTGGTTTTGGATGACTGCCGATTCCACAGGATGCGGTTGCACGGTGAGTGTGTCATCGGTCCGCGGCAGCCGAATTCGTAGAACAGGCAGCCCGTGCGGGTGCCTTCGCCGAACGACAGGGTCGATTGCTTGTACTCGAAGAACTGAACCCTGGTGCAGCCGGTTTGGGTGAATGTCTTGAAAAACGTTTCGGGGCGGTGCAGTTCGTCCAGAGTGATGTCGCCGGCGCGGCCGGTGGCCAGCGCGACGATGATCTGGGTAATCCAGTCCGGGTGTGCCGGGCAGCCGGGGATGTTGATGACGGGAAGGCCCATCTTGGAACGGAAGTCGGGGCCGAGAAATCCGCCCTTACGCCGCTTGTGGAACTGCAGGCCAGTCGAAGCAGATGGATTGGGCTCGGTCGCCGGTATCCCGCCCCAACAGGCACAGTCCCCGATCGCAACCACGATCTGCGCAGCGGCGCAGAGGTCGTTCACCCAGTCCTTCATCGGTCGGTCAGCGAACATATCCATGCGTCCGGTCCCGTTGGGCGCCTCGATGACGCTGCCCTCGAAAACGAAGATGTCCAGGGGGCGTTCGCCACGAGCGCAGTCCCAGAACACCTTTTGGGCGTTTTCACCGAGTTCTAAGCCCAGTGAGGGATGCCATAACAGGTCGAGGCCGAAGTCGACGATCAGATCGACGATGTTAGGTTCTTCGGCGTTGAGGAACGACATCGTGTTGCCGCTGCACGCGCCCCCTTGTAACCAGAGCACAGATGCCATGAAAAATCCTCTCAGTAAGTGCGATTGGGGTGGTGACGAGCAATGGATTACTGCGCTGCGTGGCGGGCGGTGCCACTCTTCTCCGGTGCCTGCGACGGGGCGAGCTGCTTTCCGAAGGCACGTGCGATCTGAATCATGAAACCCAAACCCCTTGATACATCGGGGTCTTTCGTCACCCGCATCAACGCGAAGACCCCCTTGGGTCCACGCGGGTCGGCCGCGGCGGCCTGCTTGCCCGCCCGCAGCGCTTCACCGATCTCGGCAAGTACTTCGGCGGTCTGGGGATCGGTCAGCGGTGAGTGCAGCAGCCGCTCGATGGCCGGCGTCGCGTCCACGGCTGCTGCCGTCAGTCGGCTGACGCTGTCACTGAGTGCCGCGACATCGATGCTCGGCCAGGCACGCTGCCCATCGCTTGATGCGGCAAGTTCTCTGACTTCGGCGACGCCGGAAGCGAGGCTGTCGCCGATCACGTCGGCGCGGCGCAGCAGGCCGTCAAGTCCGACGATGAGCGTTGCCAGTAGGTCGGCATGGTCGAGGATCAGCGAAAGCGACGAGGCGATCCGCGGATCCTCGAGCCGGGCGATCACCTCGTCTCCCGGAGACTCGGAGATCAGCTCGCCCGCGTCCAGGCTGTCGATCAGTGAAGCGTGTGCGGCCACCAAGATCCTCCTCGCCGGTGTGTTGGTGGTCACAAACGCTAGACCCGCGAAACCGCTGGGCCTATCGCTTTCGCGCAATGGCTGTCAGAATTGCGCAGACTAGTGCGCGCAGATGCGCTCGATGTGCCAGGGAGTCTTGAATGATCGCCGCGAACCCTTCAACAAATCGTCAACTCGCTGTGCGTTGCGGGCGTAGCCGACGCTGATGTCGCGGCTCGACAGACTGGGCTTCATCGACACCCGCCGCACTGGTAATCCGGTGCGGCGCAAGGTTCGTTCCCGAGGTGTGCCACCGGCACTAGCAAACAATGAGATCTTCTACACCGAAAGCATCCGCGAGGCCAAGACTTTGCTCAGCCGGGCCCTGGCACCTGGGTGGATAACGGTGGGAGAAGACGCATCGGGATTCGCCGCCACAATGCACGGAGTGCGGTTGCGCAATATCAGCATGCTGTATCTGGACCTCCACGTGCGGTCGACCCTTGAGATTCCGGTGCTGGGGCGCTATTTCGGCGTGCACATGCCGATGAATGGTCGCGCGGTATGCCAGCACAACGGACATGAGTTCGAGGCGAACACAATTCGGGCACTGGTCACCAGTCCGGGCAGTGGGTTGACCATGCAGTTCGACGACGACTCGCCCCAATTGTTGATTCGCATCGAGGAACAAGCGCTGCTGGCGTACCTGACGCGCATGCGCGGTCGCCGACTCTCCGGCCCATTGACCTTTCACCCGGAGTTCGATCTGGCCAGCGATGTGGCTGTGCGCTGGCACGCTGCAGTGCAGCTGCTGCATACCGAGGTGTATCACTCTGGATCGCTGGTCCAACTCGGACACGGCATAAGCGGAATCGAAGAGTTGCTGATGAACAGCCTCCTGCACATCCAGCCGTCGAACTACCACGAAGAGTTCATCCGCCCGGCCAGCGATCCCGGTCGACGCGTGGTGGCCGAGGCGATGTCCTACATCGACGCCCATCTGGCCGAGCCCATCACCATGGACTCCATTGCGCGCAGCGTGCACATGAGTGTCCGCTCCATTCAGCAGGGTTTTCGCGACGAATTGGGTGTCACACCTATGACCTATGTTCGCGATCGACGTCTCGAGCGTGTGCACGCCGAACTCGCCGACGCCCTACCCGGTGACGGAGTGACGGTGACCGACGTGGCAACCCGGTGGGGCTTCAACCATCTCGGCAGCTTCGCGGTCGAATACCGAAAGCGATGGGGGACTACGCCTTCAGAAACGTTGCGCCACTAGCACGCCGATGCGTGTATGGTCGCCTCAGAGTTGAGGAGGCCGTCAGTGCACGAACTCTCGATCTGCAGCTCGATGGTCGGCATCGTCAGAGAGCACGCGGCGGGCAGACAGGTGCGCACCGTGCACGTGCGGATCGGTGCGATGCGTCAAATCGTTTCCGACACGCTTATCTACTGTTGGACGCTTGTCACCGAAGAATCCGACCTCGAGGGCACCGAGCTGCTCGTTGAACGCGTGCCGGCGAAGATCCGATGCACCAACTGTGGCCACGAGCAAGTGCTTGAAGAGCCCGCCCTCATTTGTGCGACCTGCTCGGCGCGGGCGGTCGATCTGATCGAAGGTGACGAATTCCTCATCACCTCACTGGATTTGGCAGGGGTATGAGCATGGGCAGATTTCACCGCCACGACGATGGCAACCACCATCACGACCATCAGCATCCGCATCACCACGACCAGTCCGGCGTTACCGACGACCACGGAGATCACTCCGGTTACGCAACGCAGACCGAGCGGGTGGTCGTACTCGAGCGGATCTTCGCGGAGAACGATCAAACCGCGGCCGCCAATCGAAGTGACTTCGATGCGGTCGGTTTGACGTCGGTGAATCTGATGTCGTCGCCTGGGGCAGGCAAAACCACTTTATTGCGGGAAACGCTGATCCGCCTGGGCGACACAATGCGCGTGGGCATCATCGAGGGAGACATCGAGACCAGCATCGATGCCGACCGCCTGGCGGGCTTGGGTGCCGCCATCTCACTGATCAACACTGCCAACGGGTTCGGCGGAGAATGTCACCTCGACGCTCCGATGGTCCGCTCGGCGTTGCCCCGGCTGCCATTGCCAGAACTGGATCTGCTGCTGATCGAAAACGTCGGAAATTTGGTGTGCCCCGCGGAATTCGATGTGGGTGCCCACGCGAGCGCGATGGTGTACTCCGTCACCGAAGGCGAAGAAAAGCCGTTGAAGTATCCGGTGATGTTCCGGTCCGTTGACCTGGTGATCGTCAACAAGGTCGACCTGATTCCGCACCTCGACTACGACTTGTCGACCTTCTACTCCAACCTCAACGCGGTCAACCCCGGTGTTGCGGCGATCGAGACCAGCGCTCGCACCGGCATCGGCATCGACCAATGGTGTGCTTGGCTCACCGGCTTGCGTAGCACCGCCGCTGCCGCCTCTGGCCTCGGCTGATAGCTGGGCGGCAGGTAGCCACCCAGCCGCCCACCCAGGAGGGGGATGGGCCCGCGGCGCCGTCCCGCCATCCTGAGCCCATGCTTGCCGATCACACCACCTTGGTGCAGTTTCTAATTGAAGAACGCCGACGTCACCCCGAAGCGTCGGGTGATCTCAACGCTTTGATTCTCGATGTCGCGCTGGCCTGCAAGGCGATCTCGAATCGCGTCGCGCTGGGCGCGCTGGCTGGGGTGTTGGGATCCGTCGACAACACCAACGTCCAGGGCGAAGTTCAGCAGAAGCTCGACGTCCTGGCCAACGACTATTTCTTGCGCGCTACCGAATGGAGCGGCCATGTCGCCGGCATGGTTTCCGAGGAACTGGAGCAGCCTTATCGGTTGCCCGCGGAATACCCGAGAGGCAAGTACCTGCTGGCATTTGACCCGCTCGACGGATCATCGAACATTGATGTCAATGTGTCGGTCGGCAGCATCTTCTCTATCCTGCGCGCCCCGCAACCGGGTACCGATCCAGAGCCGCAGGATTTCCTGCAGCCCGGCCACCAACAGGTCTGCGCCGGATATGCGATCTACGGGCCGTCGACGATGCTGGTGCTGTCAGTCGGGACCGGCGTGCACGCGTTCACCTTGGACCCCAAACTGGGCGAGTTCATCCTGACGCGCGAAAGTATCCAAATACCCTCGACCACAACGGAATTTGCGATCAACGCCTCCAACCAGCGATTTTGGGAGCCCGCCGTCCAGCGCTATGTGCAAGAGTGCCAAGCGGGACGGGCCGGGCCCCGGCAAAAAGACTTCAACATGCGCTGGGTGGCTTCGCTGGTCGCCGAGACTCACCGGATCCTCACCCGCGGTGGAGTTTTCCTCTATCCGCGTGATTCACGTCAGCCGGTCAAGCCCGGTCGGCTGCGGCTGCTTTACGAAGCAAACCCGATGGCGTTCCTCATCGAGCAAGCCGGCGGTGCGGCAAGCACAGGGCGCGAGCGTCTGCTCGATGTCGTCCCCAGCGCTGTGCACCAACGGGTCTCGTTCGTCTTCGGCGCTCGCGAAGAGGTTGAACGCATCGAGGAATACCACGGCGAATCCTATGAGCTGGCTTCGTCATTGCCCCTGTACGGCACACGCGGCCTGTTCCGCAGTGCGGCGGTCTGACGATCGTGTCGCACAAGCATCCTATTGTTTCTGTCACCGGCTCCTCGGGCGCTGGCACGACCTCGGTGATGCGAACCTTTCAACAGATATTTCGCCGCGAAGGAGTCAACGTCGCTTACGTCGAGGGGGACAGTTTTCACCGCTTCGATCGCTTGGAGATGAAGGCCGCGATCGCCGACGCACACGCCCGCGGCGATCACACGTTCAGTCACTTCGGACCGGAAGCGAATCTGTTCGAAGACCTTGAAGAACTGTTTCGCAGTTACGCCGAGTCAGGCACGGGAAAGTTCCGCAAGTACCTCCATGACGAGGTGGAGGCCGCGCCCTACGACCAACCACCCGGCACCTTCACGACCTGGGAGGAGGTACCGCAGGACACCGACATGCTTTTCTATGAGGGCTTGCACGGGGCGGTCGTGACCGACACGGTGAAGGTCGCTCCATACGCTGACCTGCGCATCGGAGTGGTGCCCGTGATCAATCTCGAGTGGATCCAGAAGCTGCACCGCGACAGGGTCGTTCGCGGTTACAGCTCCGAGGCGGTCACAGACACCATCTTGCGCAGGATGCCGGACTATCTCAACTACATCTGTCCGCAGTTCTCCAACACCGATGTGAACTTCCAACGCGTCCCGGTGGTCGACACCTCAAATCCGTTCATCGCCAGGACGATTCCTAGCGCTGATGAGTCGATGCTGATCATCCGATTCCGCGACCCGCACGGCATCGACTTTCCTTATCTGCTGTCGATGCTGCACGATTCGTTCATGTCGCGGCCCAACACCATTGTGTGTCCCGGCGGCAAGATGGATCTGGCCATGCAACTCATCTTCACCCCGATGATATTGCGTCTGGTGGACCGGCGAAAACAGAAACTTCGCGACTACGAATTGGTGGCGACGTGAGGCTCACCCTGAGCCTGTGAGCGGCTCGTCACCAGGCCTGCTGTCCACGCGGCAGTGGACAACCGTTGCCGGCATGGCCGGCGTCGTCTCGCACTGCATCTCACCGGCTGGATCACGTTGGCGGCGCTGACATCGCACCATTTCGTCAGCGATCGCGCGCCGGGAATCGGACTGGGTCGCATTGCATACGTTCTCGGCATGCGCCGTGCCCTGGCAGCAGATCATGTCGCTGTTATCACCAACACCAGTCGCTCCACGCTCCCTCATTGACGGCGGGCAACGCCCACTGACGGTGGGCCTTCTTTCGCCATGGGCCACCCGACTGTGTTGATCGCCGGCGCCTTGGTGCTGTCGATGGGCCAACGAGCACTGGTGCGCACCGATAGCGTCACAGCCTGGATCCTGCATCGTCACGACAGCCTGACCGCAACCGCGGTGCAGGCCGTGTTGCTGTATGCGCTTGTCAGCATCGCCCTCGTCATATTCTTCGGCTTCGTCCGCAGCTTCGCGCAACTGAGGTCAGCGGCGTATGACGAGTCGGTGGTTCAGGGCCGACTCGGCAATGGCGATGCACTCGATCGTGTGCTTCATCCGCTGACGGCGGCGGTCTGCAGACCATGGCAGCTCTACCCGCTGGGAGTGCTGTTCGGACTCCGGTGGTGCGGTAGGTCTGCCCTGGTATGCGATGGTCTGCCTGCTCATTTTGTCCGCCGCGAGGCTAGGCCTGCACGACACCCTCAACGGGTCCTATTTGAACTTCGTTTACCCGTGGTTCTTTTCACGTCCCTTGTGCAGGCTCGGCGACGACATGGCCGTCACCTCGATGTCCCTGCTGATCGCCGCAATTGTCGGCTATGTTGAGCTGCTGGACCTGCTCACCGGTCGGTCCATCTTCACCCGCAGCTCTTGGGAAGGGTTGGGTGACACCGGATTTAATCAGGTTGGTTGCGTCGTTGTCGGTGCTCTCGCCGCAACTTGGGGAGCGGCCCTGCTGAAGTGGTGGATCGCGCGCCACCCGTGACGCCAGGGCCGGCCAACCCAGCGTGCCTAGCGCGAGAGCGCGCGCACTACGATCTCGGTAGCCAATTGCGCGGTGAAGTGCCGCGAGTTGCGCGGGCCGGCCAGCTCCGCCAGCCTGAATTCCGCGCGCACGTGTCGCCGGCTTGCCCGGGCCACCGAATGAGCAGCTCTGCTACTGACCAGGATCGTCGTGTCGAGTTCCACAATCGGGCAGTCTTCGTCGCGGACGATGCCGTCGACATCGGGGACTTTCGGGTGACCGCAGTCGATGGCCACCAAGCCTGTGAAGCGTTCGCCGTATCCCGCCGCCATGTCCCAAGCCAGTTCACCGCCTGCCCGGTCACCGACGAGCAGCGCGCCGGTGATTTTCAATTGATCCAGAAAACTGATGACCGACTTCTCGTCCATCCCGTTGTGTGCCGGTATCCCCGCGACTCGAAACATTGCCAGGTGCAACCGTTCTCGAAGTATGTCGTAGGACTCCTGACGGCGCGCCGGTTCCTCGAAGATGACGACTGTCCGGCCCGTGGCCGGGCCGGACAGTGTCAGCGACATGTGGGCACCATCGATCGCAGTGACTGGACGCATCGTTTGGTGATACTTGAGTGGCGGCGCATAGATCATGGTGACTCGTAGCGCTGCCCCGGCGGTTGGCTGGCCGCGTAGGCGAAGGTGGTGTAGCCGATGCGCCGATCAGAGCCCTCTGCACGGTCGAGCCGGAATCCGGGTTCCTCGGCAGGCCTCTGCACGATGAACGATAACGCTGTGGTCTGCCTGCCGAGACGGGCATCGTAGGCGTTGAGCCGGATGTAGGAGTTTGGATAGGCGCTACGGCATGCATTGACCTCCAACAGCACGCCGGCGGCATCTTTGAGGTCGAACATCGGCAGCCCCCACATCTCCCAATAGACGTTGCGGGGATGAGGGTCGTCGGTGAATTCCACCGACAGTGGCCAGTCGTTGTCCAATGCATAACTGATCTGGGCAGTTATCTCTTCGTCGGTGAAGTCGGGCAGATACGAAAACGTTCCCTGTGTGATCTTCATTGGTATCGCGGTTCCTCTGCTCAGCTGTGGGTCGGGGTGGCAACAACATCGGGTGTGTCGGTGGATTCGTAGTTGAACGAGATGTCGCCCCAGGTCGCCAACGCGGTGTCGAGCGCTCGGTTGTGTGCCGCCGCCTTTTTGAGGATCTCGGGGCCTTCCTGGTAGAAATCACGACCCTCGTTGCGCGCCTTGATGATTGCCTCGAGGGCAACCCGGTTTGCTTCAGCGCCCGCTGCAATGCCCATCGGGTGGCCGATGGTGCCACCGCCGAACTGCAGGATGACGTCTTCGCCCAGATAGTGCAGCAACTGGTGCATCTGTCCGGCGTGAATCCCGCCGGAGGCCACCGGCATGACGCCGGGCATGGATGCCCAGTGCTGGTCGAAGTACAGGCCCTTGACCGGATCCGCGGGGATGCTGTCAAGACGCAACGTGTCGTAGAAGCCGGCAATAGCGTTGGGATCTCCTTCCAGCTTCCCAACGACTGTTCCGGCGTGAATGTGGTCGACGCCGGCAAGCCGCATCCACTTGGAGATGACCCGAAAACTCACGCCGTGCGACTTTTGCCGGGTGTAGGTGCCGTGGCCGGCCCGGTGCAAGTGCAGCAATACGCCGTTGGCCCGAGCCCAATTCGCCATCGACTGGATCGCGGTATAGCCGACGGTCAAGTCGATCATCACAACCACCGAGCCGAGCTCCTTGGCGAAATCAGCTCTTTCGTACATGGCCTCCATGGTGCCTGCAGTGATGTTGAGGTAGTGGCCCTTGATCTCACCGGTCGCAGCTTGCGCCTTGTTAACCGCTTCCATGCAAAACAGGAAGCGATCGCGCCAGCGCATGAAGGGCTGCGAATTGATGTTCTCGTCGTCTTTGGTGAAGTCCAATCCTCCGCGCAACGCCTCGTACACCACCCGGCCGTAATTGCGTGCGGACAAGCCCAGTTTCGGCTTGGTCGTAGCACCTAGCAGGGGACGGCCGAACTTGTTCAGGTGTTCGCGTTCCATCACCACGCCGTGCGCGGGTCCCTGAAAAGTCTTGACATATTGCGTCGGAATCCGCATGTCCTCAAGGCGAAGTGCTTTCAGTGGCTTGAACCCGAAAACGTTGCCGATGATGGAGCTGGTCAGGTTGGCGATCGAGCCTTCCTCGAACAGATCCAGGTCATAGGCGATCCATGCGATCCACTGTCCCGGTGCGTTGGGCACCGCATCGACGCGATAACACTTCGCTTGGTAGTGCTCATAGGTGGTCAGCCGGTCGGTCCACACAACGGTCCATGTGGCGGTACTGGACTCGCCCGCCACAGCGGCACCAGCCTCCTCCGGGGGCACTCCCGGCTGAGGTGTTATCCGGAAGGCGCACAGCACATCTGAGTCCTTCGGGACGTAGTCCGGCTGCCAATAACCCATTTCGGCGTACGGGATCACTCCGGCGTTCCATCTATCAGTCATACCGGGAATGCTGCCAGTCGATTATCAACATGTCTATTGAGAATCCACCATCGATGATCAACCAAACGGTTCATGAAGTCACCCCGTGCATCCACCTCCTTGGTGATGGTCAAGACGTGGGAGCTGGCTACCGTCACAGCGACAAACCGATGTAGGAGAAGGGCTTTAGACCAATGACGATTTGCCGACGAACCGCGGCGAGGTTGATGGCGCCGGGCAAAGGAATTCTGGCGGCTGACGAGAGCATCGCGACCATGTCGAAGCGATTGGCAGAAGCCGGTGTCGATCCGACGGCCGAAAACCGCCGCCTGTATCGGGAACTTTTGGCTACGGCGCCTGGACTTTCGGAGAGCGTTTCGGGAATCATCTTCTGTGACGAGACGCTGCGTCAGACATTCAGCGACGGAACGCCTTTCGCGCAAGCGGTCCGGTCGCTCGGCATCCTGCCCGGTATCAAGGTCGATGCCGGCGCTCAGCCGTGCCCCGGCCTACCAGGTGAGACGGTCACGGAGGGCCTGGACGGATTGCCTGCCCGCCTAACCGAGTACGCAGAACTCGGTGCTGCGTTCGCCAAGTGGCGGGCAGTCTTCACAATCACCGGTGACACGCCGAGCCGCGGCGCGATACGGGCTAACGCCAGCGCACTGGCCCGCTATGCCGCAGCGTGCCAGGAGGCCGGAATAGTGCCGATCGTCGAGCCGGAGGTGCTCATGGACGGTGCGCACAACCGCGGCGTCTGCAGGGACGTGACCGCCGAGGTGCATACTGTCGTGCGAGCCGAACTTGCCCTTCTGCGTGTCGATCTCGCCGGGATTGTGCTCAAGCCGAATATGGTGCTGGAGGGCCAGGACTATACGGGCCAGGCCAGCCCGTCGACGGTCGCGGAGATCACCGTTGGGGTGCTGCGGGCATGGCCTGGTGATCTGGCGGGCGTGGCATTTCTTTCGGGGGGACAGTCGCCGGAGCGGGCGACCGCCAATCTCGAGGCGATGCAGTCGCATCAGACACCCTGGCCGCTGACGTTCTCGTTCGGTCGCGCCTTGGTTTCACCCGCTCTGTCGGCTTGGGGCGGTAACCCCGACCGAGTTGTCGATGGGCAAACCGCGCTGATGGACCGCGTCGCCGCCAACGGCGCCGCCGCCCGGCTGCGCGGCGAACTGCAGTCCGCCTGAATGCCTCGCGGGGCAGCGCGTTCGTCTCTTATGCGCTGCCCCGCGCACCACTCACTGCCGAATATTTTGCGGCGGTTGCGTTCTGATCACCCACAGCGGACGACGGGTCAGGTCGATGACTTCGCGCTCACCAAGGTCGTACTGGACCAGGACATGCCCGACGGAGGTCGACCGGATCCGTCCGAGGCGGCCAAGCACACCCGAGGCCACGCGAACCCGGTCACCGGCTCTCAGCACACTTGGACGGTAGGTAGCGACGTCTGCTGTTGATGTGATCATCGAAAAACCTTCTCGTGCGGGCGGAATGGACTTCATCCTGCGCGCAGCCCGCCCGTCCCGACCGCCCCAAGGTGGGGGAACTCGCGGGGGTGGTGTGGGATGGCGGAGCGCGCAAGCCGTGAATCCCACTGCCACGTCCCCTTTCTGGGGGACACGATCCACCGCCGTAACTCCCTATGGTGTGCCGGTGACGAGATCGACAATAGGGAGATTCAAGTGACCATCCGGGTGGGCGTTAACGGCTTCGGCCGCATCGGACGCAATTTCTACCGGGCTCTCGCGGCGCAGAAGGCCGAGGGCAAGAGCACCGACATCGAGATCATCGCTGTCAACGACCTCACCGATAACGCCAGCCTGGCGCACCTGTTGAAGTTCGACTCGATCCTGGGCCGCTACCCCGAGGAGATCAGCCTCGAGGGTGACGACACGATCGTCATCGGCAACACCAAGATCAAGGCGCTCGAGGTCAAGGAAGGCCCGGCCGCGCTGCCCTGGGGTGACCTCGGTGTCGACGTCGTCGTAGAGTCCACCGGCATCTTCACCGCTCGCGCCAAGGCGCAGGGCCACCTGGACGCCGGC
>Ga0310811_10000762_pt1 | contig 41276 bp, 33 predicted proteins | sample YCmetagenome_FD_207642 | JGI IMG/M metagenome (GOLD analysis project Ga0310811, IMG submission 207642) | Soil microbial communities from experimental microcosm in Duke University, North Carolina, United States - YC | ecosystem: Engineered > Artificial ecosystem > Soil microcosm > Unclassified ...
GCGCAACGAGATCCTGAAGCTGCTGGAGGCGGGCCTCGAAGATATTTCGGTCAGCCGCGCCGGACAGCTCTGGGGCATTCCGCTGCCGTTCGCACCGGAGAACGTCATCTACGTGTGGTTCGACGCGCTGATTTGCTATGCCGCCGGCGTTGGCTACGGCACCGATGACGCGCTGTTCAACAAATGGTGGCCGGCCGATCTGCACATCATCGGCAAGGACATCACGCGCTTCCACACCGTCGTATGGCCGGCGATGCTGATGAGCGCCGAGCTGCCGCTGCCGCAACAGGTGTACGGCCACGGCTGGGTGAATTTCGGCGGCCAGCGCATGAGCAAGTCGCTCGGCACCAGCCTCGACCCGTCCGACGTGGCGGCGAAGTTCGGTCCGGATCCGCTGCGTCTGTATCTCGTGAAGGAGATCTCGTACGGTGGGGATGGTGATTTCACGTGGGAGCGATTTGAAGAGCGCTACAACGTGGATCTCGCCAACAACTTCGGCAATCTGGTGAGCCGTCTGGCAGCGATGGCGGAGAAGTACCGGCAGTGCCGACTGACGCCCGCCGGCTCGGGCGGACGGCTGGCGGAGATCGCCGGCGCGACGGTGAAACGCTATCGAGCGGCGATGGATCGTCTCGCGCTACACGAGGGGGCGGCGGCGGCGTTTCAGATTATCGACGCCGCCAACGAGTACATCGCCGAGCAGGCGCCGTGGAAGCTTGCGAAGGACGCGGCGAGCGCATCCCGTCTGGACGAAGTGTTGTTCAATGTCGCCGAGGCCATTCGCATTGCGGCGACGCTGCTGACGCCCGTGATGCCCTCGTCGTGCGCGGAGATTCTGCGGCGCGTCGGTGCATCGGGAGAGCTGCGTCTCGACCGCGACGCCACGTGGCGTGCGGACGGCGCGCGCGACATCGTGAAAGGCGCGGCGCTGTGGCCGCGGTCGGAGGACAAGGTGGACGAGAAGCCGATTGGTGGCGCCGGTGAAGCGGCGGCGCCTGGCGCGACCCAGGCGGTGGGCGCAGGTGCAACGCCGGCGGAAGACAACCGTATCTCGATCGACGACTTCATGAAGGTGGAGCTGCGGGTGGCGAAGGTGCTCGAGGCCGAGCCCGTGCCCAAGTCGAAGAAGCTGATGAAGCTGAAGATCGATGTCGGCACCGAGCAGCGCACGATCGTTGCCGGCATCGCGGAGGCGTATCAGGCCGAGCAGTTGGTTGGGCGCACCATCGCGATCGTCTTCAACCTGAAGCCGGCGAAGCTGATGGGCATCGAATCGAACGGCATGGTGCTCGCTGCCAGCGTCGGTGACGGCAAACCTGTGCTCGTGAGCTTCGAGCAGGAAGTGCCGCCCGGGGCCAGGGTGAGGTGATCGATTCGCACTGTCACATTGCTGGCCCCGAGTTCGTCGACGACCTCGCCGCCGTCATCGATCGTGCGAAGGCCGCGAGCCTGTCGCACGCGCTCGTCATCCTCGCCGCGGACGATGAACCGGAAATCGAACAGGGCAGCACCGTCGCGGCGCGCTGGCCCGCCGTTCGGTTTTCCATCGGCGTCCATCCGCACGCGGCGGGGAAGTTCGCCGCCAATCCGGCGGAGGCGGCAAGACGCGTCGATGCGGTGATGACCGCACAGGCGCTGACGCGCGGTCTCGGCGAGATTGGTCTCGACTATCACTACGACTTCGCACCGCGAGACGTCCAGCAGCAGGTGTTCCGCGAGCAGATCCGGCTGGCGAGGCAGCGGCAGCTGCCGATCGTCATCCACACCCGTGAAGCGGACGAGGACACGTTCCGCATTCTCGAGGAGGAGAACGCGCGCGACATCGGCGGCGTCTTTCACTGCTTCACCGGAGACCGGCCGATGGCACGACGCGCCCTCGATATCGGCTTTCATATCTCTCTCGCCGGCATCGTTACGTTTCCGCGTGCGTTGGAGCTGAAAGAAGTGGCGAAGATGGTGCCGATCGAACGGTTGCTGATCGAAACCGACAGCCCGTTCCTGGCGCCGGTGCCGCACCGCGGCAAGCGCAACGAGCCGGCACATGTCGTGCGCGTCGCGGAAACGATCGGAGAACTGCGCGGCACGAGCGCTGACGACATCGGTCAAAGCGCGCGCGCCAATTTCGAGCGGTTGTTCAAGCCTTGATATGATGGTCGGGCTTGAATCCGACCGCGCAGAAGCCCTCATCCGCTGTCCTGGCGCAGCTGTTCGAGCCGATTCACGGAGACCTCGAGAAGGTCGAAATTGAATTCGTGCGGCATCTCGAATCGCAGGTCGCGCTCATTCCGACGATCGGCCACTACATCCAGCAGGGTGGCGGCAAGCGCATTCGTCCCGCCGTGCTGCTGATGTCGGCGCGCATGAGCGGCTATACCGGTGAGCACGCGGCGCTCTTCGCATCGGTGATCGAGTTCATTCACACCGCGACGCTGGTTCACGACGACATCATCGACGAGTCCGACATGCGGCGCGGCCGCCAGGCCGTGCACTCGCGGTGGGGCAACGACGTGACGGTGCTGCTCGGCGACTTCCTCTACATCAAGTCGATGTCGATGGCGCTGTCGCGCGACAGCCTCGATTTCATCCGGCTGCTCTGCGAAGTGACGCTGCGCATGATCGAAGGCGAGCTCTATCAGCTGACGAAGAACGGCATCGTCGATCTCTCCGAAGACGAGCATTTCGAAATCATCAGGCGAAAGACGGCGTATCTGTTTGCCGGCAGCGCACGCATCGGCGGCATGCTCGGTCCCGGGACGAACACCGAACAGGAAGACGCACTGTGGGACTACGGGCTGAACATCGGCATGGCGTTCCAGCTCGTCGACGATTTGCTCGATTTCACTGGCGAAGAGGATGCGCTGGGCAAGCCGGTGGGCGGCGACTTGCGCGAAGGCAAGATGACGCTGCCGGTCATCCATCTGCTTGCCAGCGGCGATGCGCGCGCCGAAATCCTCATCCGCAAGATCGTCAAGGAGCGCGGCGCCTCAATCGACGAGTGGCGCGAGCTGCGCAACTTGCTGGCGCAGCATCGCTCGCTCGAATATGCGCGGCGCGTCGCCACCGACTTCGTGGAGAAGGCGAAGGCGGCGCTCGACACCTTTCCGGCCAGCGCCGAACGCGACGCGCTGTTGTATCTGCCTGACTACGTCCTGTCGCGAGATCGGTGAACGCTGCCGAACGCATCGCCGAACTGCGGCGCGTCATTCGTTACCACGAAGAGCGCTACTACGTCCTCAACGATCCTGAAATAGCCGACGCTGAATTCGACGCGCTCATGCAGGAGCTGGAGCGCCTCGAGGCTGAGAATCCCGATCTCGTCAGCGCCGATTCCCCGACGCAGCGTGTCAGCGGGCGGCCGGCGGCCGGCTTTGTCACCGTCGAACATGCGGAGCCGATGCTCAGCCTCGACAACGCCTACGACGAGGAGGAGCTCCGCGAGTTCGACGCGCGCGTGCGGCGCGGACTCGCCGCGGCGGGCGAACCGGCTGAGCAAGTGACCTACGTCGCGGAACTGAAGATCGACGGTCTGAGTCTCGCGCTCACATACGAGAACGGCGTGCTCGTGCGCGGAGCGACGCGAGGCGATGGCCTCCGCGGCGAAGAAGTCACCGCGAACGTTCGGACGATCCGGGCGATCCCGTTGAAACTCCGCAGCGGCAGTCTGTCGGATCCGCGACGAATCGAGATCCGCGGCGAGGTGTATCTCCCGCGCAGAGTGTTCGAGCGCATCAACAAGGAGAAGGCTGACGCGGGTGAGCCACTGTTCGCCAATCCACGCAACGCGGCGGCCGGGACGATGCGCAATCTCGATCCCGCACTGGTCGCCAAACGCGGTCTTAGCGCCTGGACCTACCAGCTCGTCGATGTAAGGGCAGGCGTTAACACCCTCCCCTATACGCACGGCGAAACACTGGAGGCGCTGAAGGAGTGGGGACTGCCGGTCGAGCCGCACTGGAAGCGGTGCGTCGGCGTCGAGGAACTGGTGGCGTTCACCCGTGAGTGGGACGAGAAACGGCGCACGCTCGACTTCGACACCGATGGTGTGGTGATCAAGCTCGATCGCATCGACCTTCGCGCAAGGCTCGGTACAACCAGCAAGTTCCCGCGCTGGGCGATCGCATTCAAGTTCCCGGCGGAGCAGAAGACGACGCTGCTCAAGAGCATCGAGGTGAACGTCGGCCGCACCGGCGCGGTGACGCCGTTCGCGATGCTGGATCCCGTGTTCGTCTCTGGTTCTACCGTGTCGATGGCGACGCTGCACAACGCGGACGACATCGCGCGCAAGGACATCCGCGCGGGCGACTGGGTGATTGTCGAGAAAGCAGGCGACGTGATCCCGCGTGTTGTCGGACCCATCTTGAGCAGACGGCCGGCGGACTCCAAGCCGTGGGTCATGCCCACGACCTGCCCGCGATGTGGAAGCACACTGCATCGCCCGGAAGGCGAAGCGGTGTGGCGATGCGAGAACACATCGTGTCCTGCGAAGCTGCAGCGCGGCCTCGAGCACTTTGCCTCGCGCGGGGCCATGAATATCGAGGGCCTCGGCGAGTCGCTCATCGCCCAACTCATCAATGGACGACTGGTGCACGACTACGCGGATATCTATGCGCTGACGACGGAACAGCTCGAGCAGCTGGAGCGCATGGGGAAAAAGTCGGCGGCGAAGGTGATAGCGCAGGTCGAGAAGAGCCGCGGCAACGAATTGTGGCGGCTCATTTATGGCCTCGGCATCCGGCACGTCGGCGAGCGCGCCTCACAGGTGCTGGCGCGCGCGTTCGGATCGATGGACGCGTTGTGCGCCGCGTCGATCGAGCTCCTGCAACAGACGCAGGAGGTCGGTCCAGTCCTCGCCGAATCCGTGCGCAGCTGGCTGGACGAGCCGCGCAACCGTCAGCTCATCGATCGGCTGCGCGCCGCGGGCGTGAACATGGAAGTGCCCGAGGATCAGCGGATCGCAGCGGACACGCCAGGCCCATTGGCCGGGAAAACGTACGTGATTACGGGGACGTTGGAAGCGATGTCGCGCGAGCAGGCCACAGCGGCCCTCGAGCGGCTCGGCGCCAAGGTTGCCGGCTCGGTCAGCAAAAAGACGACAGGTGTGGTTGTCGGCGCGGAGCCCGGCAGCAAGGCTGAGAAGGCGCGGGCACTTGGCGTCCCGGTGCTCGATGAGGCAGCCTTCCTGGACTTGATTAAGTAGCGAGATAATGGAAAGGTGACGCGCCGGTTCGTTCTCGTGACGGTCTGCCTGACGGCGACCATCGCCTTTCTCATCGGGCTCGTCGTCGCCGGCTCGATGAGCCCGCAGTTCGCAATCTCGGCGCCGAGCGCGCCGCAGGTTCCGGTCCGCACACGCGTGTTGCCAGGCATGTCGCCGGCGGTTGTCTCGTTTGCCGATGTCGCCGAGCGCCTCAACCCGGCAGTTGTGAATATCGACGCGACGTCACGCGGCACGCGAAGCCGTCGTTTCGGGGGCCTGCCGGTACCCGACGGCCCGGAGCTGTTCGATCGTCCCGGCGGCGATCGCGATCCGCAGGGGCCGCGCCGCGGCGCTGGAACCGGGTTCATCATCGATGCCGGCGGTCTGATTCTCACCAATCATCATGTCGTGGACGGCGCCGACCGCATCATGGTCCGCCTCACCGATGGAAGGAACCTGCACGCGACACGTGTCGGATCGGATCCGGACACGGACATCGCGCTCATCAAGGTGGATTCCGCAAGGGAGCTGCCATACGCACCGCTGGGCGACTCCGACTCGCTTCGTGTGGGCGAATGGGTTGTTGCCATTGGCAACCCGCTGGCCTACGAGCACACGGTGACGGTCGGCGTCGTCAGTTTCATCGGCCGGAAGCTGTTCGACAGCTCGCTGGACCGCTACATACAGACGGACGCGGCCATCAATTTCGGCAACAGCGGCGGCCCGCTGATCAACGCCCGCGGAGAGGTGATCGGCATCAACGCCGCGATCAGCTCGCGCGCGGCGAACATCGGCTTCGCCGTGCCGATCAATCAGGCGCGTGCCATTTTGCCGCAGCTGCGCGACAAGGGACGGGTCTCGCGCGGCTATATCGGGGTGTCACTGCGCGATGTGGATCCGGATCTCCAGCGCTCGCTCGGCCTGGGCAACACCGACGGCGCGCTGGTGCAGGACGTTACGCCCGGATCGCCCGGCGCGCGCGCTGGCATTCGCACGTATGACCTCATCGTCGCTGTTGATGGCAAAGCGGTGAGCAGCAACGATCAGTTGATTCAACTGATTGCCTCGCGGCAGCCTGGCACGGTTGCGACGCTGCAGATCGTTCGCGACAACCGTCCGCTCAACATAGCCGTGAAGCTCGCCGAACGTGCGCCGCGCGAGCGGAAGGCGACGAACGACGATGACCCGGCTCCGCAGCCATCAAGCCAGCGCGGCCCGTCGCTGGGTCTCTCGGTGCGCGAGTTGGATCGTGACTTCGCGGCGCGTTTCAAGCTGCCGGAGGGGATGCAGGGTGTGGTGATTTCGCGGGTGGAACCCATGAGCCCGGCGTTCGACGCCGATGTGGAACGTGGACACGTGCTGCTCGAGATCAACCGCCACCCGGTACGATCCGTCGAAGACTTCCGCCGTTTGACGGCGAACGCGAAGGCAGGCGATATTCTCGCGCTCTACGTCTACAAGCCGGAGAGCGACTCGCGCGCGCTGCATACGGTCAAGATTGAGTAGCGCCCCGTCGGCGACATGAAAAACCGCATCCTCGTCATCGATGACGAAGCAGCCATCCGCGATTCGCTGCGGATGATTCTCGAATACGAAAACTACGAGTTCGCTGGCGCCTCCAACGGCCAGGACGGCCTCGCGCAGATCCAGCGGGAGCGGCCGGATCTCGTGCTGCTGGACATCAAGATGCCGGCCATGGACGGCATGGAGGTGCTCCGCAAGATCAAGACGGTCGACGAAACGCTGCCGGTCGTCATGATCTCCGGCCACGGCACCACCGCCACGGCCGTGGAAGCGATCCGATCCGGCGCCATCGATTTTCTCGACAAGCCGCTGAGCAGCGAGCGTGTCATCGTCACCATCCAGAACACGCTCAGTCAGTCGCAGCTGCGCAAGGAGAACCGCGAGCTGAAGCTCGCGATGGAGTCGAGGTACGAGATCGTCGGCAGCAGTCCCGCGCTGCGGCGCGTGCTCGAGGCGGTGCAGCGCGCAGCGCCGACCAATGCCACGGTGATGCTGCTGGGCGAGAGCGGCGTCGGCAAGGAACTGGTCGCGCGGACCATTCACCGCAACAGCCCGCGCGCAGGGCAGCGCTTCATTCAGGTAAACTGCGCGGCCATTCCCGAGGAGCTGATCGAATCGGAACTGTTCGGCCACGAGAAGGGGTCGTTCACAGGCGCGACCGAGAAGCAGATCGGCAAGTTCGAGCAGGCCGATCGCGGCACCATCTTTCTGGACGAAGTCGGTGACATGAGTCCGAAAACGCAGGCGAAGGTACTGCGCGTGCTGCAGGAGCAGGAAGTCGAACGACTCGGGTCCGCGCGCACGATCAAGGTCGATGTGCGCGTCATCGCGGCGACGAACAAGAACCTCGAGGAGGCGATTCAGCGCGGCGAGTTCCGGGAGGATCTCTTCTTTCGTCTGAACGTCATCCCTATTCAGGTGCCCCCGCTGCGCGAACGGCGCGACGACATTCCGCAGCTCGTCCAGCATTTCGCCAAACGCATCAGCGAAGAGCACAACTTGAAGCCGAGGCGGTTCGAGCCGCGCGCCATGGAGGCGCTGCAGCGGTACCGCTGGCGCGGCAACATTCGCGAGCTGCGCAACACGGTCGAGCGGCTGATGATCATGGCCCCCGGCGATCTCATTCGCGTGGAGGATTTGCCGACAGAGGTTCGCGGAGTGTCGCCGTCGCCGGCGTCGCCTTCGGATGCGCCGGCGTTGGCGCAGCCGGCCGCTGGCGCGGGCGGGTCGGCCACGTCAACGAGTGGCACGCCGGCGCCTGGCACGCTGCGCGAGTTCAAGGAAGCCGCCGAGCGCGCGTTTCTCGTCGAGAAGCTGCGTGAGAACAACTGGAACATCTCGAAGACCGCCGAAGCCCTCGACACGCCGCGCAGCAATCTTTACAAGAAGCTGGAACAGTACGGAATCAAGCAGGAAGTGGACGGATAGCGGCGGACCTTCTGGTTCCGCGTCTGCGGAAGAAGATCGCAGTCAGCCGATAAGCCGAATTCTGTCGAGAACGATCATTCCTCTGCACCCGTGATCGCTCACAGGTTCTAGCGACCTACCCGATGGCTTGGGACGGGCAGTCCTCATCACGCCATCCTATTTGGTCTTGCTCCGTGCGGGGTTTTGCCTGCCACCGACGTTACCGCCGGCGCGGTGCGCTCTTACCGCACCTTTTCACCCTTACCCCGGTTGCCCGAGGCGGTATGTTTTCTGTGCCACTGTCCGTCAAGTTGCCCTGCCCGGGCGTTACCCGGCGCACTGCCCTTTGGAGTTCGGACTTTCCTCTCCCCACCGTCTTATCAGTTTCCTGAAGCGCGGCGGTGAGCGATCGTCTGGCTGACTGCGACTTCACATTATCGCGTACGATTACCGCGGCAGGCTTTTTGCTCGGCTCCGACACTGACCATGGCCAACTACCTCGTGACCGGCGGCGCGGGTTTCATCGGCTCTCATCTTGTGGAGGAGCTCGTGCGGCGGGGAGAGCGCGTGCGCGTCGTGGACAGCCTGATCACGGGCAAGCGGCAGAACCTCTCGCACGTGCCGGCCGTGGACTTTATGGAAGGCGATCTAGCGGATCCGGAGATCGCGCAGCGTGCGGTGAAGGGCATGGACTACGTCCTGCACCAGGCCGCTATCCCGTCGGTGCCACGCTCCGTGGAGGATCCGATCACGTCGAATCGCGCCAATATCGACGCGTCGCTTAACGTTCTCGTCGCGGCGCGCGACGCTGGTGTGAAGCGGGTCGTCTATGCAGGGTCCTCCTCCGCGTACGGCAACACGCCTACGCTGCCTAAAGTCGAAACCATGCCGACGGCGCCCCTATCACCGTACGCGCTGCAGAAGCTGGTGGCGGAGCAGTACTGCCGGATGTTCACGGATCTTTATGGCCTCGAGACCGTGACCATTCGCTACTTCAACGTGTTCGGTCCGCGGCAGGATCCGTCATCGCCGTACTCCGGCGTCATCTCACTCTTCATCAGCGCGCTCTGTGATGGGCGTCAACCGACAATCTACGGCGACGGCGAACACACCCGCGACTTCACCTACGTCGCTAACGTCGTGGACGGCGTGCTGCGCGCGTGCACGGCACCCGCGGCGAAGGGGGAAGTAATCAACGTCGCTACCGGCGTCCGCATATCGCTGAACACGCTCTTCAACACGGTGCGTCAGCTCGTCGGGACGAACGTCGAGCCCCTTTACGGCGAGCCCCGCGCCGGCGACGTCAAGGATTCGCAGGCGGACATCTCCAAGGCACGACGCGTTCTCGGCTACGAGCCGAGCGTCACCTTCGAGGAAGGTCTGGAGAAGACCGTCGCCTGGTATCGCACCTCGCAGCTGTCCGCTGCATAAATCTTCGCAACCCGTGAGATTAGTCGCCGAGGCGCCGATAGTCTGTCTGACCACAGTCCATGTCCAGACCTGACGCGACGCGCCTCTCGTGCGCAGGTGTTGTTGCCGCCATTGCACTGGTCGTCACGCCCGCACGCGCCACAACCTTTGTTGCCCTCACATTTCAACAGCTGATCGCACAGGCCGACGTCATTTTCATCGGCGATGTCGTCGACGTACGGCCGTACACGCAGCGCACCCGCACCGGCACGCTCGTGAAGACGCGCGTCACGTTCCGAGTGGATGATGCGTTGTATGGGACGAACAGCCTCGTCGAGGTATTCGATTTTCTCGGCGGACAAGCGGATGGCATCGGCATGGCTGTCGAAGGAATGCCGAAATTCGCGGTTGGCGATCGGCGCGTCGTATTCGCGCGCCGCCGAGCGAGCATCAACCCAATCGTCGGGTTCACGCAGGGCCTGCTGCGCGTCGGGCGCGACACCAGCGGCGTCGAGCGTCTGTCCGAGTCCACGGCAATCACACTGACAGACCTGCGAAGCCGGATTGTGAGCGCGCTTGCGGAGTCTGGAAAACGATGAGGGCGCGCTTGGCCATTCTGGTCGTTGCGGCTGGCGCTCTTTCAATCGCGCCGAACATACGTGCGCACTGGGAAGACGAGAATCACTGGCCGGCGGGATCGGTGATCGCAATGCAACTGCAGATGGGTCCATCCCCAGCTCCGCTTGTCGACGGCAACGCCGACTGGGACGCGGTGACCGAAGCGGCGCTGAATTCGTGGAACGCAGTCTTGAATGGCGTCGCATTCCAGCCGGTTCGCGGTCCAGCTCCTGATGCCGCCAGCCAGGACGGCGTCAATAACGTGTTCTGGGGCGACGATGTGTATGGTGAACCGTTCGGCGACGGCGTGTTGGCGCTCACGCTCAGCACATACACGGTCCCCGACAACGCGACGATCGAATCGGACGTCGTGTTCAACCGCGCGCTTGCATGGAATTCATATCGTGGCGATCTCCGCCGCGGACCGGACGGAGGAACGTTGTACGACATGCAACGCGTCGCGCTGCACGAGTTCGGCCACGTGCTCGGTCTGGACCATCCGGACGATCACGGCCAGATCGTGACCGCGATCATGAACAGCCGCGCGAGCAACGTCGATGCACTGCAGCCGGACGACATCGAGGGTGTCGCGGCGATCTACACCGCCCTGTCCGCGACATCGCTTGAAAGCGCGCCGGTGAGGTAAAACCTCATCATCGAAGTGGAAGGGTGTATAGTTCCACCCTCCCCTTTGAGACACGACGATCGATTTGTCCGCCTGCGAGTTCTGCGTGGCGTGCCCGCAATCGGTCTTGTTGTGTCGTTCTTCTTCATTCCCCGTTTGACCGCGCAAGAAGCCCCAGTAGCACTGGCACCCCCATTCGCTCAGCGCGGCGCGCCCCTCGACGAGCCGCCGCTGATCTGCGGAACCGTCGACGGGGCGACGGCGGCGGCCATGCGATTCCGTCCGCGCCGCGTGCTGCAGGACAACACACCCCTGTGGTTCGATCAGGAGCCCGTGCTGCTGACGGCCGATTATCAGGGCGTCATCACTCTGCGAAATGTCCTGGTGACCGGTGACGTCGAATCCGTGCAGTTCAAACCGAGTGGCGGTGACGCGATCGAGACCTGGGCCCGCGTGGGAATCAGCCAGATCGGCAATCGGTCGGCAAGCGTGTTTTCTCCGTCGTGGAGCCAGAACCAGCTCGCTTCGGCATTCAAGGCGCAGGAAGTCGGATTCGACACGCCGTATCTTTATTGGGGCGAGGTATTGCCGCCCGGCGTCGCTGAGGGAAGCGGTTACGGCGTGTACCTGCGTGTCCTGCAGAATTCCATTCCGCAAGTGTCCGTCGTACAGGTTGCCGACGATGTGCAGTACTCGTCCGCCATCGTCAACATCCGTGCTGACGACTTCGGCTACACGCAGGTGCTCGACGACGAGAACACGTATGGGTTCGAAAAGGTCACGCGGCGGTTCTATCAACTTTTTCCGGACTCCTACGATTCCATCGGTATCACGGACGCGTCGACCCGTCTGACAACGCCGACGTATGCGGCGTTTCACTGGCCGGTCAAGAACGACATAAAGGGAATCGGTCAGCCACTGTTCGATATGTCCGCGAGTTACGGCAGCGCCGGCCGTTTGTCCGGAATCGAGTACTTTGCAGGCGCAACGATGACTTCGAGCCGCTCCGTCGCACACGAGACTGCGCACCGATGGGCGGCCTTCATCGACTGGGGCAAGTTACTCGGAATAACTCCGGCGGGTCATCAGCCGACTGCGCATGACCCGCTGATGACTGGCGGCGAAACCCGCATGGGGGCGGTGCTCGACGGGACGCGTCGCGTGGCGAATGCCGCCGGCGGCTGGACGATCGAGCGAACGCCCGCGCCGATCCTGTTCCATCCATACACGCTGTATGCGATGGGGCTGCTCGCACCGGAGGCGGTTCCCGAGATTGCGGTCTTCGAGGATCAGGGACAATTCAGTCCAGCATCCGTCGCTACGCCTGCGATTGGGACGACCGTCAAGGGCGACGCGAAGACCGCAACTGCATTCAACGTCATCGGCATGATCGGACCGCGCCAGGGGCCGGTGCCGACCACGTGGGATCAGGCGGTGATCGTGGTGTCGTCGGGACGATTGTTGTCGAGACGTGAGATGGACTACTGGACGTTCCACGCTCAACGCATTGCGGATCCGAATCGTACGGGTGTCATCACATGGAACGGGCACGGCTCGTTCGACGCGGCGACCTCGGGCCGCATCGATCTGACGCACGAGATCCGCCCACGCGACGGCGAACCAATTCGCGAGCCGCTGCCGGTCGATGGACCACGCTTCGCACCATCTGATTTTCGCGAGATCGCGCCGGACGCGGCTGTGCCGAGCGTCTACGGCCCCGGTGAGCGGTTTCGTATGACAGGCCGCGTGACGGCGACCGACCACAACGATTTCTCGAACGTGCTGGTTGGTCTGTACCGGAACTTAGGCGGTGACGGCGAATTCATCCGCGGCGACTCCCGAGTTGACAGCAAGGGGATGTTCGACGTCGCGACACGGTCGTTCACCGCCGATGACCGAGGACAGTGGATTCTCGAAATCTACCTGTTCTGGCCGAACAGCGGTTCGCAATACGCGCGCTTCTTCCTTGGGCCTATCACCGTCCGCTGATCGCGGATTGATCCGGCAACGCACGTTGCCACCCGCGCAACGCTGGTTGTCACTTATGCGCGTGCAGGAAACCGCGCAGTTCCCGCGCGTGCGCTAAGTCCCCGCCACGCTTCGCTATCCGGCGACAGCGCTCACGGTGCGTGATGGGCAGCCGCCTTGCTGTGCTGGCGCGTGCCGGTGGGTAACCGTGCGCGTGCGCACCCGACCAGGTCGCTTCAGTGCGGGCCCGCCGGTCGTTCATGTTCGCAACGATGCTACGAGGAGGACACGATGATGACCCGCATTCTGACCGCAGCGATTGCGGCGATTGCGCTGAGCGCTCCGATGCTGAGCGCGCAGAGCAAGGCGCCGGCGCCGAAGCCGGTGGCCACGGCAACAGCGCCCGTCAACCTGAATACCGCCACCGCAGAACAGCTCGCAACGATACCCGGCGTCGGGCCGAAGATGGCCGAACGCATCATCGACTACCGGCAGAAGAACGGCGGCTTCAAGAAGCTCGAGGATCTGATGAACGTCAGCGGCGTCGGCGAGAAGAGCTTCCTCAAGATGAAGCCGCTCATCACCGTGGGTACACCCTCCTCGAAGTGATGTTCGTGACGGCGGCGGTGGGCATCGCCGCCGCCGTCGCGGTTCCGCAGTTGAACGCCACTATCGAACATACCCGCACGGTTGGTGCAGCACGGTATCTAGCCGCACGACTCGGCTCGGCGCGCGCCCAGGCAGTGGCTCGCTCTGCCAACGTCGCACTGCTGTTTACGATCGCCGGTGAAAGAACAACGATGGGCATCTACGCCGATGGCAACGGCGATGGCGTTCGCACGCGCGAGATCGCGTCTGGCATCGATCCGGCAGCCGGCGCGCCGATGCGCTTCGACGTGGCGTTCCCTCACGTCATCCTCTCGCTTAGTGATCCTCCGGATCCGGCGCTGACAAGCGCGCTGATGTCGTTCACACCTCTCGGGACCGCCTCGTCGGGTACGTTGTATCTGCGAGGAGGCGACGGCTCTCGGTACGCCGTGCGCGTGCTTGGCGCGACTGGTCGCACACGCGTGCTGCGGTACGACGCCACCTCCCGCAGCTGGATCGAGGGCCTGTAACCGATGGAGCGGCGTCGGGCGGCTCGGCGGCCGGTGACGCTCAACGAGCCGCTCTCGGGCGCCAGACTGCGAACCGGCGGTCAGCTGCGAATCGTTGACGCGTCCTCCTCGGGTGCGCTCGTGGAGACGGCCGAGCGTCTTCTTCCAGGTCGCAATCTCGACGTGCACATCATGTCGGCGCAGGGCCGGGTACTGGCTCGCTCGCGCGTAGTTCGCGCCTGCGTCGCGCACCTCACTGCCGATTCCATTCGCTATCAAGCCGCGCTGGCGTTCGAGCGCGCGCTTGATGTGCATGTCGAAGGGTATGCGCTGCCCGCCGCGCTCCGCGGGTTCGACATGGAAGCGGGCAACCGCTACCCGGCGGCACCCGTACCGGGCGACATCGAATTCGCGGAGATGCCATCTGCGTAGGAAACCGATGCCTTTCGGGACGTTGGCACTCAGCTTGGTAAAGGCTCAGCTGGAGGACGGCATGGAGCGGCTCGACGAAGTGATGGGGCGGGTGTTACGCGCGCTTGGTGATGCGCTGGCGGCAAATCCGGTCGACCGGGATCTGCAGGGCGTCTTTGAACGCGAGGTGCAGCAGGCAGCCAGTGTGCGCAGCGTGCGCCTGCGCGAAGTGCCCGCGCGCTACAACGCGAGACTCATCACGCCGACGCGGACGTCGCAGTCGATTGTTCTCGGGGTACCGAACGCCGATCCGCGGATGCAGGCGATTCTCGAGACATGCTTCGACGCCGGCGTGCCGCCGCAGGAGGAGCAGTTGGACGTCCTTGCCGCCGCCGCGCAGCTGGGCGGTCTCGTGCTGGAAGCATCTCGCGGCAGGATATCCGGCGCTGCGAGGCCGCCGGATGGAGTGGCGCCGCTCATCGGATCCAGCTCGGTCATGCAAATGCTGCGCGGACGCGTGGAGCGCGTCGCAGCGACCGACTTTACCGTGCTCATCGAAGGCGAGAGCGGCACGGGCAAAGAGCTCGTGGCGCGTCAAATTCACGAGGTCAGTCGTCGGAGGAACGGACCGTTCGTCGCCGTCAATTGCGCGGCGCTTGTCGAGACGCTGCTCGAAGCGGAGCTCTTCGGCATCGAGGAACGGACCGCGACCGGTGTGCGCGGGCGTGTCGGCAAGTTCGAGCACGCGGAAGGCGGCACGCTGTTTCTTGATGAGATCTCGGACCTGTCGCTCTCCGCGCAGGCCAAGCTGCTGCGCGCGATTCAGGATGTCGCGGTCGAACGTGTCGGCGGTCACGGCTCGCGGCGTGTGAACACCCGCATCGTGGCCGCCACGAACCGGCCGCTGTCGGACCTGGTGACGCGCGGGCTGTTCCGATCCGACCTCTATTACCGGCTCGGCGGCGTGGAGATTCACGTGCCGCCGCTGCGCGCGCGGCGGGAAGACATCTGCGAGCTGGCGACTTACTTTCTCGGGCGGCACAACCGCGCTCGTGAGCTGACGATTTCCGACGCGGCGGCGGATGCGTTGCGGATGTATGCCTGGCCTGGCAACGTGCGGGAGCTCGAGCGCTTTGTCGAGCATGCGGTCGCGCTGGTGGACTCACATCAGATCGAGCTCGATGATCTGCCGCCGCAGTTCCGGGGGGAGTACGTGCAAGTCCTCGCCCCGTCGGTTGCGGCAAGCGAGTCGATGCGAGCGTGGGGCAGCCGGTACGCGCGGCTCGTCTACGAACGCTGCGGTCGCAACAAGCGACGCACGTGCCGGCACCTGGATATCAGTTATCACACGCTCGAAGCCTATCTGTCGTACTCGGGACCGCGAAAGGAAACCAATCGGCAGCTGCCCGAGTGGGTCCGTTCAGCCAGTGCCGCAGTGGAAGTCCCAACCGCGACTGTCGTCCACGGACGGCTCGAGGAAGCCTGAGGTGCTGTTCGCGTTCCGCTACTTCCGTGTCCTGCGGGTGGTGCCGTCCGTCTTCATTGGCGGCTTCATCGTCTCGACTCTTCTCGCCGGCATACAGTTGATGAGCGATTCCTCGTCGGCGGAGTCTGCCCTGAATCCCGTGTTGAAGCTGCAGCTGTTTGCCGCCTCGTCGGGGTTTCAGCTGCCGGCGCGCCGCGGCTACTACGATCTGCTTCTCACCTCGTCAACCGCGCGATGGCAGGTTGCGGTGGCGCATTGCGGCGTATCCATCGCACCCGGGTTACTCACCTGGATGTGTGTTGTCCTCCTCGAACTGACGGTCAGTCGTGGCAACCATGCGGCCGCGGCGAGCGCGGGTACATGTATGGCGTTTGTGGCATGGTCCATCATCGCCTGGGCGACAGCGGTCTTTTCATCGCGAACCGCCGCCACGATTCTGTGGCTGGTGGTGATGTCGATTCCCGGCGTTGGCTATCTGTCGCCGTTCGCCTGGGTGGGCGCAAACGCGTCGGCGATTCGGCCCTTGGCGTTGTTCGCGCCGTACGCAGTGGCTATCGCGGGGTTCGCCTTGGCATTGATGGCAATCGCCCGCCGCCCCACGCCGCTCGAGGGGTCGCAGTGAGCGACGTGCTGCTCGCGGCGCTCGGACTCGCTGCGCGGTACCGGCACCGCGAGGTCTTTCACGACGTCTCATTTGAGCTTGGCGGCGGGCAGGTGCTCGGCATCATCGGGCCGAACGGCGCCGGAAAGACCACGCTGCTGCGGGTGATCGCGGGACTGTTGGCGCCATGCGAAGGCGAGGTGCGCGTGCGCGGAATGCCGCCGCGTCAGGCGATGGCGGCAGGAGCCAATCTTGCGTACTTTGCCGGCGAATTTACGCTGCCGGGTTCGGTCCGCGCATGTGAGTGGGGAAGTCTTGCCACAGGCGGTGCAATCACGCCGGAGCGGCGTCGCATTCGGACGTTGTCACGCGGCACGCGGCAGCTGCTCGGGTTGCGCACCGTCCTTTCGCGGCCGCATCTCGGCCTCCTCGTGCTCGACGAGCCGTGGGAAGCGCTGGATGTGGACGGGTCGCGATGGCTATCGCGAACGCTCGAAGCGAAACGGGATCGCGGAGCGGCGGTTGTGCTCACGTCCCACGATCCGCACGACCTTGGCGGCATTTGCGATCTGTATCTGTTCCTCGTCAGCAAGCGCGCCACACTGTTCAGGGCGCACGAGTTGTCCACCGCCGGTCCCGTTACGGCAGCGGTGCTCGCCGCCATCCTCGAACGCCTTCAGGTGGACGCGACGATGCCGCTGCGCGCGGTCTCGGACACGTTGAGCGTCTCCGCGTAGGCGAAGTAAACTCGGATGGGTAGGGGCGGGTCTACAGACCAGCCTCTACACTCCGCGCGTCTACACTCCGCGCGTCCCCGCGATGACCGAGACGATCACCTCTGAGCTCAGGAAGACACCGCTTCACGCGCGGCACTGCGCGTCCAACGCGCGCATGGTCCCGTTTGGCGGTTGGGAGATGCCAGTCGAATACTCCGGCATCACCGCGGAGCACATGGCGGTCCGCACGCGCGCCGGCATCTTCGACGTCAGCCACATGGGCGAAATCGAGATTGCCGGCAAAGATGCCCTTGCGGCGGTGCAGCGTATCTCGAGCAACGACGCCAGCCGCCTGCAGGTCGGACAGGCCCACTATTCGGCCCTGACCACTTTCGACGGCACCTTCGTGGACGACATGCTCGTCTACCGGATGGCGCCGAGCCACTTTCTCCTCGTCGTCAACGCGTCGAACATCCCGAAGGACTATGCGTGGATTGCCGCCCAGGTCAAAGAAGCTGGCGAGGCCGCGGCGGTCGATTCCAGCAGCCGCTACGCGCTGCTGGCGATTCAGGGGCCGGCCGCACTCGGCGTGCTGCAGCCGCTTTGTTCCGCGGAACTGTCTGGCATCAAGTACTACTGGTTCACGCATGGCGAAGTCGCTGGCGCGCGAGCGCTGATCTCGCGAACGGGCTACACCGGCGAAGACGGCTTCGAGATCTTTGTCCCGCCGAATATGGCAGATCGCGTCTGGCAGGCGCTGCTCGAATCGGGACGCTCGGCTGATGTGATCCCGTGCGGGCTCGGCGCGCGCGACACGCTCCGCCTTGAAGCCGCGATGCGCCTCTACGGCAACGACATCGATGAAACGACGACGCCGCTCGAAGCGGACCTCGGGTGGATCGTCGGCTGGAAGAAAGAGTTCTTCATCGGACACGAGCGGCTGCGCGAGCAGAAAGAAAAGGGCGTCACCAGGAAGCTGGTCGGCTTCGAGATGATCGATCGTGGCATCGCGCGGCACGGTTATCAGGTGGTGCACGGCGATAAGCCGATTGGCGTCGTCACCAGCGGCACGCAGACGCCGTTCTTGAAGAAGGCGATCGGCATGGCCTACGTGCCGATGGACTCGACGGCGCCAGGCTCGGAGATCGCTATCGATGTACGCGGCCGCGTCGTACGGGCGACGGTCGTGCCGCTGCCGTTTTATAAGAGGACGAGATGACGTATCCGGCTGACCGCAAGTACACGAAAGACCACGAGTGGATTCGCATCTCCGGTGACACGGGCGAAGTCGGCATCACCGACTACGCGCAGGAGCAGCTCGGTGACGTAGTCTACGTAGAGCTGCCCGAGGTGGGTCGCAAGGTAACGGCGGGCGAGTCGTTCGGATCGATCGAATCGGTGAAAGCGGTGTCGGAGCTGTTCGCGCCGATGACCGGAGAGATCGTTGCCATCAACGATCATTTGAAGAACCACCCCGAGATCGTCAACAGCGATCCGCACGGTACCTGGATGATCAAGGTGAAGCTGTCGCAGCCGACCGACTCGGGCGCGCTGCTCGATTCCTCGCAATATCAGTCCCAGCTAGGATGAACAGACTCGACGCCAGCGACTGGTTTGCGCGCCGCCACATCGGCCCTTCTCCAGACGATCGCGACCGGATGCTGCAGACGGTGGAAGCCTCATCCCTTGATGTGCTGATGGACGAGGCAATCCCCGCGTCCATCCGGCTCACGCAGCCGCTGAATCTGCCGCCGGCCGAGAGCGAGCATCAGTACCTTCGGCGCTTGACGACGGTCGCGCGCAAGAACAAGACGTTCCGGTCTTATATCGGCCTCGGCTACCACGACACGATCACGCCAAGCGTCATCCTTCGGATGGTGATGGAGAACCCCGGCTGGTATACGCCGTACACGCCGTACCAGGCCGAGATCGCGCAGGGTAGGCTCGAGTCGCTCCTCAACTTCCAGACAATGGTCGCCGACCTGACCGGAATGGAAGTGGCTAATGCATCGCTGCTCGACGCGGCGACCGCGGCGGCCGAGGCGATGACGCTTCTGCACCGCGTCCGCGGCAGCGGCAATCGAGCCGGTTCGGACCGGGCGGAACGAGGACTCTTCCTGGTAAGCGACCGCTGTCTTCCGCAGGCCATCGACGTGCTGCGGACACGTGCCGAACCACTCGACATCGATCTCCATGTCGGACCGATGGAGTCGATGAAATTCGAGCCGCGCGTCTTCGGCGCCATCGTCGAATATCCGGATCAATTCGGTGCGGTCGCGGATTTGTCGGCGTTCATCGCGCAGGCGCACGACGCCGGTGTGCTCGTCGCCGTCGGCGCCGATCTGCTGGCGCTCGCGTTGTTCAAGCCCCCCGGCGAAATGGGCGCCGACGTCGTCTATGGCAACTCGCAGCGGTTTGGGGTGCCTCTCGGCTACGGCGGCCCGCACGCGGCGTTCTTCGCGACGCGCAGTGCGTTCATCCGCCAGGCGCCTGGGCGCCTCATCGGCGTGTCGGTCGACGCCCACGGCCGCAAGGCCTACCGCATGGCACTCGCCACCCGCGAGCAGCACATCCGCCGCGAGAAGGCGACGTCCAACATCTGCACGGCGCAGGCGCTGCTGGCGAATATGGCGGCGATGTACGGCGTGTATCACGGACCTGAAGGGTTGAAGGCGATTGCCACGCGCGTCCATGAGCTGACGGCTATTCTCGAGCGGGAGCTTACGGCGCTCGGTGTCAGCCAGACCAACGCGCAATATTTCGACACCCTGCGTCTCGCCCTGCCGACTCCAGGGCCCGAAGGCGCTGCGCTGCTGAGACAGGAAGCGCTCGCCGCGGGAATCAATTTCCGTTACATGGCCGATGGCGCGATCGGTATTTCGCTGAACGAAACGGTCACTACAGCTGACGTTCAAGACATCGTGAACGTCTTCGCGAAGGCTGTCAGCAAGCGGGCACGCCGCATTGACTGGAACAGCGACGAGTCCCGACTCCCGAATCCCGAACCCCGGCGCACCTCGTCGTTTATGGACCACCCCGTGTTCAACACGCATCGGTCAGAGACGCAGATGATGCGCTACATCCGATCGCTCGAGCGAAAGGATGTCGGGCTGGATACGTCGATGATCCCGCTCGGCTCCTGCACGATGAAGCTGAATGCCGCGACAGAGATGCTGCCGGTCACATGGGAACACTTCTCGCGCGTTCACCCGTTCGTGCCGGTAGATCAGGCGCAGGGATATGCGCAGATCATCGGTGAACTAGAGGAGGCGCTCGCAGAAGTCACCGGCTTTGCCGCGGTCTCGCTGCAGCCGAACTCCGGAGCGCAGGGTGAGTTTGCGGGGCTGATGGTGATCCGTGCGTATCACCGTGATCGCGGAGAGTCACACCGCGACGTGGTCCTGATTCCCGCGTCGGCGCACGGCACCAACCCCGCGAGCGCGTCTATGGCTGGCATGCGCGTGGTCGTCGTCGCAACGGCGCCAAACGGCAACGTGGATGTTGAAGATTTGAGGAAGAAGGCGGGGGAGCATCGCGACCGGCTGTCGTCGCTGATGATTACGTACCCGTCCACCCACGGCGTGTTCGAGGACGACATCAAGACCATCTGCAGCATCGTGCACGAGAACGGCGGACAGGTGTACATGGACGGCGCGAACATGAATGCGCAAGTGGGGCTCACCAGTCCGGCCTCGATCGGCGCCGATGTTTGCCACTTGAATCTGCACAAGACATTTGCAATTCCCCATGGCGGCGGCGGACCCGGCATGGGACCGATCGGCGTGGCTGCGCACCTCGCGCCTTATCTTCCCTCGCATCCGCTGACGAAAACAGGCGGCGCACGCGCGATTCACGCGGTCTCCGCCGCGCCGTGGGGGAGTGCAAGCATCCTTCTCATTTCGTACGGCTATATCCGGATGCTGGGTGCCGAGGGGATGACCGACGCCACGCGCTACGCAATCCTGAACGCGAACTACATCAAGGCGCGTCTCGAGCATCATTACCCGGTCTTGTATGCCAGGGCGAATGGCCGCGTGGCGCACGAGCTGATTTTCGATCTGCGCGCCTTCAAGTCTGCGGGGATCGAGGAAATGGATGTCGCTAAACGCCTGATGGATTACGGCTTCCATGCGCCGACGGTATCCTTTCCGGTCGCCGGCACGCTGATGGTTGAACCGACGGAGAGCGAAGACAAAGGAGAGCTCGATCGATTCTGTGACGCGATGATTCAGATTCGCCGAGAGATTGAAGCGGTGGTCACCGGCAAGGCGGATCAGCGCGACAACGTGCTGAAGAATGCGCCGCATACGGCGGAAGCGATTGCCGCGGCTGAGTGGTCGCATCCCTACTCGAGGGAAGCAGCGGCGTACCCGCTGCCGTTTGTCCGTTTGACCAAATTCTGGCCGAGCGTCGGACGCATCGACAATCCGTACGGAGATCGCAACCTCTTCTGCTCGTGTCCGCCGGTCGAGGCGTTCGCCTGAGCCGCGCGACCTTCAGCGCCGCTTGCACGTCTAAAAAGTCGTTACACTCGAGACTGTCGTGTCGCCCCGTGCTATGCGTACTGCCAGCGTGTATCTCGGCGCCCTCATCGCCGGTGGCGCTCTCGCCGTTCTCGCGACCTATTACTCCGCACGCGACGACGTTTATGTCATGGTCGCCGTGCTCCTCGTGGTCGCGGCCGCATTTGCCGGCGGCACGGGGCCTGCGATTGTCGTAGCCATCACCGTCGTCATCGGTGACGACCTCGTTCTTTCCGGCCGTCTTCCGCCGCTGGACCAATGGCGCGACGAGCTCATTTTCGCAACGATCGCCATCACCGTGGGGCTGCTGGTTGCGGCCAAACGGAGACAGCAGCTCGAGGCCGAGCGGCTGGCGGCGCGCGAGCGTACGCTTCGTACTGAGCGCGACACGATTCTTGCGGCGATCTCCCATGACGTTCGCAATCCGCTCGCGGTCATTATCGGGTCGGCGCGACGCGTTCTCGCCGGCGGCGTTGCTCACGACGTGCAGCGCGTGCTGAAGCGCATCGACTCGGCCGCCATCCAGGCGTCACAACTGATCGATCTGCTCGTCGATCTTCGCTCGCTGGAAGGGGATGCGCTGCAGCTGGATCTGCAGCGCCATGATCTGCGCCGAACGCTGGAAATGGCCATCGAACAGATGGAAGGGATCGTGCGCGTTCACCGCCTCCAGTGCTTGACGCCGGGATCTGCCGTTGTGGCGGTGTACGACGAGGGCCGGGTGCAGCGGGTGTTTCAGAATCTGATCGGCAACGCGATCAAGTACTCGCCAGACGGCGGCGATATCGAAGTGCGGCTCGAAGCCGCCGCCGGTCTCGCTCGCGTCACCGTGCGCGATCACGGCATCGGTATTCCAGAACAGGAGCGAGGACGCGTGTTTGAGCGCGGCTACCGCGCGCAGGCCACGAAAGGGATTCCCGGCTCCGGGCTTGGCCTGTTCATCAGCGCCGAAATCGTGAAGCGGCATCGCGGCGGCATCACCTGCGACGCGGCGCCGGGCGGCGGAACGATTTTCGAAGTCCGCCTTCCGCTAGTCGGCGTTGGCTCGGCGGCGGAACGTGTTGAGCAGCTGCCACGTGACGGCGCCCGGCCGTCCGTTGCCGATGCGGCGATCGTTGACCGTGACGATCGGCACGAGCTCCCGCGTGGTGCTGGTGAGGAACGCCTCGTCCGCGCCGAATAGGTCCTCGTCGCGCAGCACCTGCTCGCGCACGTCCACGCCGATCTCCTTGCCGATATCGAACAGGAATTCCCGCGTAATGCCGGGCAGAAGCCCGGCCTCGAGCGGCGGCGTCATCACAACGCCCTTCTTCACAATGAACAGGTTTGCGGTCGTGCACTCGGCCAGCTCGCCGTGGTAGTTGCGCATGACGCCTTCGAAGGCGCCATGCTTGATCGCTTCCTGCGCCGCCAGGGCGCTGTTCATCAGGTTGTTGCTCTTGATCATCGGATTGACCGACTGCGGATGGTTCCTGATGATGTCCACGAGGACCACGCGGACGCCGCGCTCGTAAACCTCGGGCGCCGGATCGACCTGGGGCTTGACGATGACAATGATCGAGGGGTTCGGCGTCGCCTTCGGATCGTACGTGAGCTCGCCGATGCCGCGTGTCACGAGAACTCGAATGTACGCTTCGCCTTCGACGCAGGCTGCCGCCTGCGTGTCGCGAATCTGTGCCGCGAGCTCCTCGTCTGTGAAGGGCAGGGGCAGATCGATCATCCACGCCGACCGCCGCAGCCGTCGCATGTGGCGATCGAACAGAAACGGCCGCTGATGGTAAGTGCGCATCGTTTCATAGATGCCTTCGCCGTAGAGGAAGCCGTGATCGAAGACCGAGATCACCGCATCGCGCTCCGGCGTGATGCGACCATTGACGTTGACCGTTGCGTTCATAGTGAGTCCTAATATTCCCACGAACGAATGCGAATTCTGAACGCCGCCCAGATGCGCGAGGCAGACCGCTTCACCATCGAAGAGATCGGCATCCCCTCGCTGGTGCTCATGGAGAACGCCGGCCGGCAGGTAGTGGCGGCGGTCGAGGCCGCATTCGAGGCCCGGCTCAACGGCCGCGTCGCCGTGCTGTGTGGGCGTGGGAACAACGGTGGCGACGGATTCGTGGTCGCGCGCACGCTACTGCAGCGCGGCATCGATACGTCCGTATTTGTGATCGGCTCGCTCGGAGAAATACGCGGCGATGCGAAGACCAACCTGGACATTCTCGGCCGCCTCGGCGTTACAGTTGTCGAGATCGCGGACGAGCAGAGTTGGGAGCTGCATTTCTCCGAAATCTCCCAGTGCACGCTCATCGTCGACGCCATCTTCGGCACGGGACTGAAGTCCGCCCTCGCCGGCATGATGGAAACGATCGTTGCCGACGTCAACGCCTCGTCGATTCCCATCGTGTCGATCGATCTTCCGAGCGGCATGTCGGCGGATACGCCGCACATGATTGGCGATTGCATTGACGCGTCAATGACCGTCACGCTCGCCACGCCGAAGCTGCCGCTGGTGCTGCCGCCGGGTGAGGAGCATGCGGGCGACGTCGTCATCGCCGACATCGGCATCCCGCACGAGGTCATCGACGGCGTCGAAGGGCAGCACATCGAGCTGCTGACGCCCGAGCAGCTGCGCGATGTCGTGGAGCCGCGAGCGGCCGACTCACACAAGGGTGATTTCGGCCGGGTGACGATCGTCGCGGGCTCGCGCGGCAAGACAGGCGCCGCGCACCTGGCCGCGATGGGGGCGTTGCGGTCGGGTGCGGGGCTGGTGACGGTTGCCACGCCCGCATCGGTGCTGCCGATCATCGCGTCGATGGCACCGGAGATGATGACCGAGCCGCTCGACGATTCCGGCGAAGGCTGCCTGTCGGCCACGGGAATCGAGCGCGTCCTGGATCTCCGTCACGACGTCATCGCCTGCGGACCCGGATTGGGCCGCGGTCCCGGCGTTGCGGACTTCGTCCGCGCGCTTCTCGATCGGGCGACCGTGCCGCTCGTACTCGACGCAGATGCGATCACCGTGCTTGCCGACGATCCGGGACGACTTGTCGGCAGGGAAGAGCGCGACGTCATCATCACGCCGCACCCCGGCGAGATGGCCCGGCTGATCGGATCGACGACCGACGAGGTGCAGGCGAATCGCATTGATGTGGCGACGGACTTCGCGACGACACACCGCGTGTATGTCGTATTGAAGGGACACCGCACGATCGTCGCGACTCCCGACGGTCATGTGTTCATCAACCCAACGGGCAACGCCGGCATGGCGACCGGTGGGACGGGTGACGTGCTCACCGGCATGATCGCGGCGTGGGTCGCTCAGCTGCTCGATGCCGAGGCTGCATGCAGGCTTGCGGTGTTTCTGCATGGAGCCGCAGGGGACATCGCCGAGGGCCAGGAAGGCCAGGTCGCAATGGTTGCTACGGACGTGATCGCCCATCTGGGCGATGCGCTCAACCGTCTTTGCAAGCCGGAAAACGAAAGTTAGTTGTTGGTAGTTGGTGGGTAGTGGTTACGGCTTCCGAAGCGGAGACGCAGGCTGTGGCAAGCGAGCTGGCAGCGACGCTGAAGCCCGGCGACGTGCTCTTGCTTTCGGGGGATCTCGGCGCCGGCAAAACGACGTTCGTGAAAGGTTTGGCTGCAGGCCTAGGAATCGATCCGGACGAAGTCAGCAGTCCGACGTTTACCCTCCTGCACGAGTACCGTGGTGGACGCCTCACGCTCTATCACGCGGATCTCTACCGACTTGATAAGACCGCAACCGACGACCTTGGATTGGAAGAAACAGGAGTGCGGGACGGAGTGCTGGCAATCGAATGGCCGGATCGGCTAAGTCACGACATCTCCGACGCAAAGCTGATTCGACTCGAGATCGTGAATGACGCCTCGCGTCGCATCACCATCGAAACCACCAACTACTAACCACCAACCAACTACCAACTACCGACTATTCCATCCGGTAGTTCGGCGCTTCCTTGGTAATCGCCACATCATGCACGTGGCTCTCGCGCGCGCCCGCCGGCGTAATGCGAATCAGCTTCGCTTTCCGCTGCAGCTCCATGATCGTTGGCGCACCGCAGTAGCCCATACCAGCGCGCAGGCCGCCGACGAGCTGATGAATCATCGCTGCGACGCTCCCCTTGTGCGCGACGCGCCCCTCGATTCCCTCGGGCACGAGCTTGTCCGTGGCTCGTCCGCCTTCGAGATCGAATTCGTCCTGGAAGTAGCGGTCGCGGCTGCCGCGCCGCATCGCGCCGATAGATCCCATGCCGCGGTACTCCTTGTAGCTGCGGCCCTGGAAGAGAATCAGCTCGCCCGGACTTTCGTCGGTCCCGGCGAACAGATTGCCGACCATCGTGCAGCTCGCGCCGACGGCGAGCGCCTTGACGATATCGCCCGAGTAGCGGATGCCGCCGTCGGCGATGACAGGCACGTTGCGCGCGGATGCTGCGCGTGCGCACTCCATGATGGAGCTGATCATCGGTACGCCGATACCTGCAACGACGCGGGTCGTGCAGATCGATCCTGCGCCGATGCCGACCTTCACCGCGTCGACACCGGCATCGATCAACGCGTCGGTGGCCTCGGCGGTCGCGACGTTGCCCGCCACCAGCTCGGTATTCGGGAACTCCCGGCGCACGCGCGCCACCATCTCGAGAACGCCCTGCGAATGGCCGTGCGCGGTATCGATGACGAGGACGTCCACGCCCGCGTTCACCAGCGCACGTGCGCGATCGAATGAATCCTTTGCCACGCCGATCGCGGCACCGCAGCGCAGTCGTCCCAGCGCGTCCTTGCACGCGTTCGGGTACTTCACCGCCTTCTGAATGTCTTTGACCGTGATGAGGCCCTTCAACCGGTAATCGCGATCGACGACGAGCAGCTTCTCGACTTTGTGCTGGTGCAGGATCTCGCGCGCTTCGTCGAGCGTCGTGCCCACCGCGACGGTGTACAGCGGGCTCTTCGTCATCACTTCGTCGATGGTGCGGTTGACGTTGGTCTCGAACCTGAGGTCGCGATTAGTGAGGATGCCGACCAGCCGCCCCTCCTTGCTCCCGTCATCAGTGATCGGCACGCCGGAGATGCGGTACTTCTTCATCAGGTCCAGCGCTTCGTGGATGTGATTCGACGGCCCGAGCGTGATGGGATTGACGATCATCCCGCTCTCCGATCGCTTCACACGATCCACTTCCGATGCCTGCTCCTCGATCGACAGGTTCTTGTGGATGACGCCAAGCCCGCCGTGCTGCGCCATCGCGATGGCGAGGCTGGACTCGGTCACCGTATCCATCGCCGCGCTGAGCAGCGGCACGTTCAGCCGGATGTTGCGCGTCAGCCGCGTCGACACATCCACCTGTGTCGGCAGCACCGTCGAGTGCTGCGGCACGAGAAGGACGTCATCGAATGTCAGGGCTGTGGCGAGTTCGGTTCCGGTGGGCAGGAGGGTGATGGAGCCGGTTTTCAATTCCATATCAAGCTGCCTGGCCGTGACACTTCTTGTATTTCTTTCCGCTGCCGCATGGGCATGGATCGTTGCGCCCGACCTTCGGCTCCTCGCGGCGCACGGTCTTGACGACGTCGTCTCCGCCGGTGCGGGCAGGGAGGGGAGCGCTCTGACGTCCGCCGGCTACGGCCGCGGCCGCCGGCGCGGCGGCCCTCGCCGTGCCGAACGCTGACGCCGCCTCGGCCTTGTTCATGGTCATCTGCGCGGGACGGCGGGCGACCGCACGGGGGGCGGCGGGCGCTTCCTCGTTCACGACAGGCCGCAGCCACATGATGTAGCGGACGATCGCTTCCTCGATGCGCTCCTTCATCGCCGTGAACAGGTCGAAGCTTTCGCGCTTGTACTCGACGAGCGGATCGCGCTGGCCGTAGCCGCGGAGACCGATGCCCTCCTTCAGGTGGTCGAGCGAGTAGAGGTGATCCTTCCACTGCTCGTCGACAATCTGCAGCATCACGTCGCGCTCGACGCGGCGGAGCAGTTCGGAGCCGACCAGCTTCTCCTTCTCGTCGTAGCTTGCCTTGATCGCCGCCCAGAGAGCGTCGCCCATCTCGTCGGAATTCAGATCGTCGAGATTCAACGCATCGAGCTGCGGCGCCTCGAGACCGAAGACGCGGTTGACCTCGCGCTTCAGCGCCTCGACGTCAAATTCCTCGACGTCCAGCTGTTTGCCCGCGAACCGATCGACCTGCGCGTCGAGAATGTCCTCAGCGAGCGCGAGGAGATAGCGGCGCGTGTCGACGAGCTCCTCTTCGTCGATGTGAATTTTGCCCTCGAGGATCTCACGGCGCAGCGTGTAGACGCTCTCACGCTGCTTGTTCATGACGTCGTCGTATTCGAGGAGGTGTTTGCGCACGGAGAAGTTCTGCGCCTCGACCTGCTTCTGCGCGCGCTCGATGGCGCGGCTGACCATGCCGTGCTCGATCGGAACGCCTTCTTCCATGCCGAGCCGCTGCATCAGGCCGGAGATGCGATCCGAGCCGAAGATGCGCATCAGATCGTCTTCCAGCGACAGATAGAAACGTGAGGAACCGGGGTCGCCCTGGCGACCGGCGCGGCCGCGCAGCTGGTTGTCGATGCGGCGCGCTTCGTGACGCTCGGTCCCGAGAATGTGCAGACCGCCCAGATTGACGACCTGTTCGTGCTCGGCGTCAGTTTGTCGTTTGAAGTGGGAGTAGATGCGCTCCCAATCGCCGCGCGGCACGCGGTAGAAGCCGTCAACGTGGAAGAAGTAGACGAACTCGTCGTCGTCTACGAACTTCTCCTCGCCCTTCGGCAGCCGCTCGGCGACTTCTTCCGACAGCGTTTGCTGCCGCGCCATGTGCTCGGAGTTGCCGCCAAGCAGGATGTCAGTTCCACGACCGGCCATGTTGGTGGCGATCGTGACGGTGTCTTTCCTGCCGGCCTGGGCGACGATTTCCGCTTCCTGCGCGTGGTACTTGGCGTTGAGCACCACATGCTTGATGCCGCGCTTGCGCAGCAGGGCAGAGAGCCGCTCGGACTTCTCGATCGACACAGTGCCAACGAGCGTTGGGCGCCCACTGGCCTGCTTATCGAGGATGTCGCTGACGATCGCGTCGAACTTTTCGCGCTCGGTGCGATAGACGAGATCCGGCTCCTCGACGCGCTGCAGCGGTCTGTTGGTGGGGATGACGACGACATCGATCTTGTAGGTCGTCGCAAACTCCTGCGCCTCGGTCTCCGCCGTGCCGGTCATGCCGGACAGCTTCTTGTACTTGCGGAAGTAGTTCTGGAAGGTAATCGTGGCGAGCGTCTGGTTCTCGCGCTCGATCTTGACCTTTTCCTTCGCTTCGACCGCCTGGTGCAGTCCGTCGCTCCATCGGCGTCCCGGCATCAGACGTCCCGTGAACTCGTCGACGATGACGACGCCGCCGTCCTTGATCATGTAGTCCACGTCGAGGCGGAACAGCGTGTGCGCGCGCAGTCCCTGGTGCACGTGATGCAGCAACGGCATGTTCGCCGGATCGTAGAGACCGTTCGAGCCGGGCACGAGACGATGTGCGAGCATCTGCTCCGCCTTCGCCATGCCGGATTCGGTCAGGGTGACCGTCTTGTGCTTCTCGTCGACGATGTAGTCGCCGGTCTTCTCCAGCTCCTCGCGCTCTTCCTGCTTGACGTTTCCCTGCGTGACCGCGCCCTTCTTCAGACGCGGGATGATGCGATCGACCTCGTAATAGAGGTCCGTCGATTCTTCAGCCGGGCCGGAGATGATGAGCGGCGTTCGCGCTTCGTCGATGAGGATGCTGTCGACTTCGTCAACGATGGCGTAATGATGTCCGCGCTGCACCATCGAGGTGAGCTCGAACTTCATGTTGTCGCGCAGGTAGTCGAAGCCGAACTCGTTGTTCGTGCCGTAGGTGATATCGGCGCCGTAAGCGACCTGCCGCTGCTGATCGTTGAGCTCGTGCTGGATGACGCCGACGCTCATGCCAAGGAAACGGTAAAGGCGTCCCATCCATTCCGAGTCGCGCCGGGCGAGGTAGTCGTTGACGGTAACGACGTGAACGCCTTTGCCTTCAAGTGCGTTCAGATAGGCAGGAAGCGTCGCGACGAGCGTCTTGCCTTCGCCCGTCTTCATCTCAGCGATTTTTCCGCTGTGCAGCACCATGCCGCCAATAAGCTGCACGTCGAAGTGCCGCATGTTGAGCACGCGTTTGCCCGTTTCACGGACGACGGCAAAGGCCTCGGGCAGCAGATCGCCGAGCGATTCGCCGCCGGCGACGCGCTGACGGAACTCCTGGGTCTTCCCGCGCAGCTGCTCGTCGGTGAGCGCCTGCATCTGCGGCTCGAGAGCGCCGATGTCGGTCACAAGCGGACGTAACCGCTTGATTTCGCGCTCGTTCTGAGTGCCGATGACCTTGGCGAGGATATTTCCGATCATGAAGCCTAGGACGCGCCGTACGGCACGCCGGGTATCTGTCTAGTTTACGGGAAAATCTGAAGGAGGGCGGACCTTGTTAGGTCCGCCACGCCCGCGGCGAGCCTGACAAAGCGCGCCCTACTGCGCGCGTGGTTTCTGCTGTGAGAGGAGCTGCAGCGGGTTAAGGAGCTTGCCGTTCGCGAGCACCTCGTAGTGCAGATGATATCCGGTCGAGCGGCCGGTGTTGCCTACGTGTCCGATGATGTCGCCGCGACCGACTTTCTGTCCCGCCTTGACCTTGTAGTCGAGCAGGTGACCGTAGCGCGTTTCCAGTCCGAAACCGTGGTTGATCGTGATGAGGTTGCCGTAGCCGGTCGCCCAACCCGAATGAACGACCGTTCCCGCAGCTGTCGCGTAGACGGGCTGACCGCGCTCGCCAGCAATGTCGAGGCCCGCGTGGAAGTCGTCACCCCCGGTCACCGGATCCACGCGGTGTCCCATGGTCGATGACAACCAGCCCTGCGCCGGCCAAATCGACGGCGTTGCTGCCGCCAGCGCGTTGCGACGATCGACCGTACGGCTCACGATGTTGAGCCGCGACTCGAGGCCTTCGAGCAGTGTGCGCAGCAGGCCGAAGGTGTCGTCTGGAGTTCCAAGCGCCGACAGGGTTCGCTGCGCGGTGCGATCCGCTTCGGTGCTGCCACCCATCGCGCGCGACTTCACGACTGCGGGCAGCTTGTCCATCGTCTTCGCGAGATTCGGATCGAGTGCGGAGCGTGCGCTGATGTCCTGGATTGCAGCTTCGAGGGATGCAACCTGCGTTGCGAGCTCGCTGGTTGCCGAACGGAAGTTTGCGTTCTCGGCTTCGAGGGCGTAATGGCTCGCGCGCAGGTCAGCGATATCCGTCTTTGCTTTCCACGCGGCGCCGATACCGATGAGCACCGGCAAGCTCGCTACAACACCGGCGCCGATGAATAGCGGACGCAGTGATAGCGTGAGACGGCGCACGACGCCCGAACTGCGGTCCGCGATGATAATCGTGTAGCGTTTCGAAGCCATCAATTCCGGGGTATTGCTGGGGTAGCTGTTGAGCTCGGGAGAGCGACAGACTAACAAGGATCTCGGGCCGCGAGCAAGCGAACATTAACTGCACGCGAATATCGGGCGAATACCCGACCAGAGGCATCGAGACGATATCAGTCCGTGAGGCGGTACTGCAGCGCCTCGGCAACATGCTCACGCTCAACCGTTGCACAGCCCGCAAGATCTGCGATCGTCCGCGCCACTTTCAGCACGCGGTCGTGTCCGCGCGCCGTCAGGCCGATACGCTTCGCCGCCTCCAACAGCAGTGACCGTCCTTTGATCTCCGGACGACAGTGCTTCGCAATATTTCCTCCCTTAAGGTCCGCATTCGTTCGCGGCCCGTCGGCACCGTATCGCGCGCGCTGATACTCACGCGCGGTGACGACGCGACGGCGTACGATCGTGGACTCCTCACCGGCAGCGGCTTCGGCAATCGTGGCGATTGGAACCGCCGGTACTTCAACGACGAGATCGATTCGATCGCGCAGCGGACCAGACAGACGTCCGCGATACTGGGCGATGCTCGCCGGCGTGCACCGGCAGACACGCCGGTCATCGCCGATGTAGCCGCACGGACACGGGTTCATCGCGGCGATCAGAACAAACCTCGCAGGGAAGACTGCCGTGCGCGCGGCGCGCGCGATCGTGACGTGACCTTCCTCCAGCGGCTGCCGCAGAACTTCGAGTACGCGACGATCGAACTCCGGCATCTCATCCAGAAAAAGCACGCCGTTGTGCGCGAGAGAGATTTCGCCAGGGCGCGGTATCGACCCGCCGCCGACGAGTGCGACGTGCGAGATCGTATGGTGCGGCGCGCGAAATGGCCGCCACGTCAGCAGCCCCGCTCCGGGCAATGTGCCGGCAACGGAGTGAATCGCGGTGCACTCGAGCGCTTCTTCGAACGTGAGCGGTGGCAGGATTCCGCCGAGTCTTCGGGCGAGCATCGTTTTGCCCGCTCCCGGAGGGCCGATCAAAAGCAGATTGTGTCCACCGGCGGCGGCGACCTCGAGCGCGCGGCGTGCGAACAACTGGCCGCGAATGTCCGAGAGATCTCCATCGCACGGCGTTGTTGTCATCTCCGGAACGCTGACGCGAGCTGGTCTGACCGCGTCGGGCGAACGCAGCGCGTCGAGTGCTTCACCAAGCGATTGCACAACGCCCACGACGAGCCCATCGACGACGCAGGCTTCAGGAGCGTTCGGGGGCGGCAGCAGCAAGCGGGTCAGGCCGAGCCGACGGGCGGCGACCGCAATCGGCAACACGCCCCGAATCGCGTTGATGCTGCCGTCGAGGGAGAGTTCGCCAAGGACGAGCGTCCCCTCGAGCGCGGCCGGCGGCAGTTGTCCGCTCGTCGCGAGTACGCCGAGCGCAATCGGCAAGTCGAACGACGATCCCGCCTTGCGCACGTCCGCGGGTGCGAGGTTGACCGTGACGCGATGGGGAGGAAACTCGAGACCCGAATTCCGGATCGCGAGCCGGACGCGGTCGCGGCTTTCGCGCACGGTCGTGTCGGGCAGGCCGACCATCGTGAAAGAGGGAAGGCCGAACGAGACGTCCACCTCGATGAGAACCGGGTAGGCGTCGACGCCGAAGACCGCTGCCGAACGAAGCCGCGCAAGCATGCGCGACAGCCGTGCAAAGAGGGTGATCCTCGGAAAAAGGCGTTAACTAGCGGATACGCCGCGAAGCGCGGCAGTTTCTGCAACCGCGCCGGAGCGACAACGTTGGAGATCTAACTCAGTGGGTCGCGAGTGTGCCCGACTTGGTGGTCATGATCGTCAACCGCTGTCCGATCTTGACCGTGTTGCCCGGCAGGTCATTCCACTTCTTCAACGACGCGACGGTGGTCTGGAAGACGCGCGCAATCGAGGACAGCGTGTCTCCGCGTTTCACGCGGTAGACGACCTTCGCCCGCGCAAGGGTCGACGGCGCATCCGACACGGCGCTCGGAATCGTGACGCTTGCCGTCACGACAGGATCTGTCTTTCGTGTTTCGACAAGCGGCGCTGGAGTGTCGGTGCGGGCTGCCAGCAACAGCGTCGGCGCACGCGGTACGATCAGCTGCTGACCTGGCGTGACGCGCGCCTTCACCGACAGGTAATTTGCTTCCGCGAGATCCGCGCGGCTCACCTTCAGTTTGCGCGCGATGGATAGCAGGGTCTCGCCCTTGCGCACCGTGTGCCACGTGAGGTTCGCGGTGTCGGAGCCATCCTCCGCCATCTTCGCGAGAACGACATCCGCCGTGCCCTCGGGCACCTTCAATTCGTAGTCCGTCGCACGAACAGGCGTCGTCCAGCGGCGAAGCTCTGGGTTCAGATCCTGAATGGTCTGGACCGGCGTACCGACCCATTCGGCAACGCGGCGGAGATCGACGGCCGCCGGCAGCGTGACCTTCTCGAACCGTGGCGTCTCGGGTGGCGCCGGTTCGAGGTCCATTCCGTACTGCGCGGGATTGCGCGCGACGATCATCGCCGCAAGGATGAGCGGCACGTAATCCCGGGTCTCGCGCGGCAGATATCGCCTCGATGCGCTGAGCCGCCAGAAGTCCTTCACGCCGCCCGATCGTTTGATGGCCGACTGAATGCGTCCCGGTCCGCCGTTGTACGACGCGAGCGCCAGCTGCCAGTCGCCGAACATGGCGTAGAGCGTCTTGAGGTATTTCGCGGCGGCGCGGGTCGCCTTTTCAGGTTCGGCACGTTCGTCGATGTACCAATCGTGCTTCAGGCCGTTTTCAAGCGCGGTCCCGCGCATGAACTGCCACATGCCCTTGGCCTTCGCGCGGGAGAGGGCGTCCGGCTTGAACGCGCTCTCAACGAGTGGGACATAGGCGAGGTCCAACGGCAGGCCCTCGGCGCGGAAAACATCCTGAATCATCGGCAGGAAGCGAGCCCCGCGGCTCAAGCCCTCCTGGAGATAGTTCCGCAGCCGTCCGGTGAACAGTTCCACGAAGGAAAGCACGCGCGCGTTCAGCGGGATGGTGATGTCGTAGTTGTTCGATTCGAGATCCGTGGCGACTGCCTGCTTCGTCTCGGGAGATGGAATCGACTGGGACGTGGAGAGGGCCAGTAGGTCGTCGATCGACGCCGGCTCGTATTTCTTCTCCGTGAACCCGTCGCCTTGGGCGAGGGAAGTCAGTTCGGTGGCGCTGATGCGCTCCACCAAGCGGTCGTAATGCTCCCGGATCCGCGCTTCGGAGCGGGCACCCCACGGTGACTCCAGCAGGACGTCCACCGCCTTGTTGAACTCGGCGCGGGCGGAGTCGAGATGCCCGAGCTGAAGCTCGGATTGGCCCGCCTCAAAGTGGCTGTTTGACAGCGCAATCAGATCGACGACGGGGTCGGTTGCCAGCTGGGGCGACGGCGGAGCTGCCGTCAGGACGGGTGCAGACGCCGTCAGCGTCTGCTTCGGAGCTGCGGAGGTCACTTGGGACCGAGCCGCACACCCCCCTGAAAGGGTGACGATGACCAGAAGCGTCGACGCTGGGACGGAGGGCGTTCTCAGCACGGCCGTTTAGGCTAGCATTCCGCCGAGGTGATGGTCAACAGTAAGTCCAATTGGCTCAACAGTTGAGACGATTTTGCGCACATTAGCGCGGCCAGGCAGCCTGTACGAACAGCTTCTGGGCTTCCCCAAGGTCCCGAGCTGACGGCGTGATGATGGTCTTTTCGTCAATGAGTAGCTTCCGTCCAGCCTTCATCGCCTCTCGCACATCGTCCTCGCAGACAACCACCGCGGGCTTTTCCGCAGCCTGTGGTGACGGTCGATCTTCCTTATCGGCGGGAGCTCGATAGCCGCGCGACTCCAGGAAGCTGTCAATACGAGCCGCGAGTGTTTGGGCAGGAATTCCTGCCGGTTCAGGACGGGAGGGAGCTTTTGGCAAGTTCGGTGATCCCGGATTCAGACTGCGGGACTCGGATCCCGGTTTCAGTGCCGGCCGCACTTCATACGCCAGCCGCTTGATGTTCAGCAGATGCTTCGGCGAGATGTTGTCGGACGTAATGTTTCCGCCCCAGCCTCCGCATCCGAGCGTCATCGCCGGATCGAGTCCGGTGGTCAGGCCGATCGATCCGTGGGTGGTTGGCGTATTCACGCAGATCCGGAAAGCTGGTTTTTTCAATCCAAACTGCAGGATTACGTCTTCGTTCTTCGAATGGATCGACATCGTGTGACCCATCCCCCCGTAGCGAAGGATCTGGATGCACCGCTCACACCCCTCGCGCCAGTCCTTTACGACATACCAGGACAACACTGGACACAGCTTCTCGATCGAGAGCGGGTAATCGCGGCCGACACCGGTGAGGGGTGCGATCAGCGCCCGCGTTCCGTCGGGCACGGTGATGCCGACGCGCTGCGCGATGAAGCTGGCCGGCTTGCCGACGAGCGCAGGATTCGGCAGCCGCTGCGCAGTGACCAGAGCTCGGGCCAGCGCATCCATCTCCGCTGCGTTCATGAAGTACGCGCCTTCGGCGACAAACTGGCGGCGGACCTCCTCGGCAACGTCTTCGTCTACAACGACCGAGTTCGGGGACGAGCAAAGAACGCCGTTGTCGAATGTCTTCCCGATCATGACGTCGCTTGCCGCCTTCTTCAGATCCGCGCTCCGCTCGATGTAACACGGCGCGTTGCCGGGGCCGACGCCGTACGCAGGTTTGCCGGAACTGTACGCCGCTCTCACCAGACCCATGCCGCCTGTCGCGAGGATCACCGCGACGTCGCGGCTTTTCATCAGCTCCTGCGTGCCTTCAAGTGACACGGTGTTCATCCATCCGATCGATCCCGTCGGCGCGCCGGCTCTACACGCGGCGTCGCACATGATTTCGGCGACGCGCGTAATACAGCGGACCGCTGCCGGATGGGGACTGATGACGATGGCGCACCGCGCCTTCAGCGCGATCAACACCTTATATATGGCGGTGGACGTCGGGTTCGTGGACGGGACAATGGCGGCAACGACGCCGAACGGCTCGCCGATCTCGACAATCTTTCGGTCCTCTATGCGGTTGACGACGCCAACCGTCTTCATCGGCTTGATGAACTCGTAGACCTGACGCGAGCTGAAGAGGTTCTTCTGCACTTTGTCCGCGACCACACCGTAGCCGGTTTCGTCGACCGCAAGCTGCGCCAGGGCTTCCGCGTGCGGTGTCACCGCATCTGCCATCGCGGTGACGATCGCATCGATCTGTTGCTGCGAGAGTTCGGCGATCTGCGACTGCGCCTGCCGGGCGGCGGTCGCGAGTGCTCGTGCCTGCGCGATTGATTCGAGGTCTTTGTTGGAAGCTGGGGCGCGGTCCTGAACGGCCATGGCGGCGCTTAGGATTTCGGCAGGATCCTCTCGACCTCGCCGTGTGGCCGCGGAATGACGTGTACCGAGATGAGCTCGCCCACGCGACGCGCTGCCGCGGCACCCGCATCAGTCGCTGCTTTCACCGCGCCGACATCTCCACGCACGAGCACGGTCACATAGCCGGCGCCGATGTACTCCTTGCCGACCAGCACTACGTTCGCCGCCTTCACCATCGCGTCGGCCGCCTCGACCGATCCGATGAGACCGCGTGTTTCCACCATGCCGAGCGCTTCAGATGCCATGGGTGTGGGACGCACTGTAGCAGAATTGCGGAGTATCATTCCACTTTCCATGGGTCATTCGAGGCTCCTCCGCGTGAGTGCGTTTGCGTGCGCGCTCATCGCAGCTGCCTGCGGCCGTACGCAGCAGACCGATACACCCGTTGCGACAGCGACGGTCACCCTTGGCCGCGCGGACGCTGCGATCGGGACGCCGATCGAGATGACGTACCGCTTCGTCGTCGCGCCGAATGCGCCCAAGATTCCGGAAGACGACACAGTGTTCGTCCACTTCCTCGACACCGATCGCGAGTTGATGTGGACCGACGACCACGAGCCACCGGTGCCGACCAGTCAGTGGAAGGCGGGGCAGACGATCGAGTACACGCGGACGATGTTCGTGCCCAAGTTCCCGTATGCCGGGGACACGAGCGTCGTCATAGGGATCTACTCGCCGAAGTCCGGGGCGCGTGTCCCGCTGAGCGGTCAATCGCGGGGACAGCGCGAGTACGAGGTCGCGAAGTTCAACCTACATCCGCAAGCGGACAACCTCTACGTTGTATTCAAGGATGGCTGGCACGAAACCGAGGTGGCGGAGGAGCAGACTGGCGTTGAGTGGCAGTGGTCGAAGAAGACCGCGACGCTCGTTTTCCGGAACCCGATGCGCGACGCGCTTCTCTATCTGCAGTGTGACCAGCCGGTGCAGGGACTTGGAGAACCGCAACGCATCGAGTTGCGGATCGGGAACATGGTCATCGACTCATTCATGCTGCCTCCTCGTCAGCGCGAGCTCAGGAAGGTGAATCTCACTGCTGCACAGATGGGCACGGGGGAGACGGTGGAAGTAAGCGTCGCGGTCGACAAGACATTTGTGCCTGCTACCGTTACTCAGCTGAAAAGCACCGACTCGCGGGAGTTGGGCATCCGCGTATTCAGGGCTTACGTACAGCCGAAATAACCCGTACAATTGCAGCCTGATGCGTTGGGGACTTGCCCTCTGCACAGTTTTGCTGTCGGTAACGGTTGCGGCGCCAGCGCGTGCCGAGCTGGTCTTCTTCCAATCCGGCCGCGCGATGTCCGTTCGCGCGATCCGCTCGGATGGCGACGAGATCGTGCTCCAGTTGCGCAGTGGCGGCGACATCCATTGTGACAAGAGCCTCATTGTCAGGGTCGAACCTGACGAAGTGGAGTATCCGGAGGAAGCGCTGGAGCCATCGCCTGTGGAGGCGTCGACCCTCGAGGCACCGGCGATACCCGAGCGTTACCGCGACCTTGTGAGCAGGACTGCCGCCCGACACGGCGTCGATGCCCGGGTTGTGGACGCGGTCATCCAGGTGGAATCGGCCTATCACAGCAGGGCGGTCTCCCCGAAGGGGGCGCGCGGCCTGATGCAGCTGATGCCGGCCACAGGCCGGCGGTATGGGGCCCTCGACCTGTTCGATCCGAAAATAAATCTCGACGCCGGTGTTCAACACCTTAAGAAGCTGCTTGCCCGGTATGACTTGCCGCTCGCACTCGCCGCGTACAATGCGGGTGAGGCGGCTGTGGATCGCTTTGGCGGCATTCCGCCGTTCAGAGAGACGCAGGATTACGTCAGCCGCATACTTCGACTCCTCCGCCGGGGTTAACGCGGGCCGGCCTCTCGGTCGGTCTTTGCGGACGGCCGTGTTGCCGCCGCGCCGGTCTTATTTCCTGAACTGTCCGCATGGAATTCCGCTGTAGGGTCGCCACGGCCGGCGGCGAAATCGTGGAAGGCGTCTACGTCGCCGATAGCGAAGCGCATCTCCGCCGAGAGCTGGAAGAGAAGGGGCTGTTCGTTCTTTCCCTGAACCGCCGGGGTTTTCTGCCGGCCTTCGGTTTCTCGCGTGGCAGGCGGAGACGCATCAGCCGGCAGGAACTCCTGGTTTTCAACCAGGAACTGGCCACCCTCCTCAAGGCCGGAATGCCGCTGGTCCAATCACTGGATATCCTTCGCCAGCGGGTCGCAAACCCAACCTTCAAGGCAGTGCTCGACGGGGTTTACGAGAAGGTGAAAGCCGGGACGGCGCTGTCGGATGCTTTCGGGGAGCATCCAGACTTGTTTCCGGGTGTCTACTCGGCCTCGCTGATGGCCGGGGAGCGAGCCGGCAATCTCGATGAAGTCATCCGCCGATACGTGTCCTATGAAAAGGTTGTCGGGACAGTCCGGCGACGGACCATTTCGGCGCTGATTTACCCGATGATTCTCGTCACGATGATGTTGATTCTGGTCGGCATCATCGTGCTGCGCGTCGTGCCGGCCTTCTCGGAGTTCTACAACCAGTTCGGGCGCGAGCTGCCGCTGTCGACGCGCGTCATTATCGGGATTTCGAACTTCGTCACTGGCAATCTCCCGGTCATCCTCGTCGGGATCGTCGGCGCGGTGCTTGCGCTGGTCAGTTGGTGGAGGCGCCCGGGGCAGCGTACGCGCATCGATCGAATGGCGCTGGAACTGCCGTGGGCGGGCGAGACGTTTCGGAAGTTTTCCACTTCTCAGCTGGCGAGAACACTCGCGACGCTGCTGGGCGGCGGTATCCCGCTCGTCAACGCATTGGAGATTGCGGGTCGTTCGATGACCAACCGGTATCTGGCCGAAGAGCTCGCCGATGTCCAGAACCGCGTGCGGCAGGGGGAAAGCTTCGCCGCCGGATTACGCGCGCGCGGTGTGTTCCCCGATGTGGCCGTGAAGATGGTGGAAGTTGGCGAGTCAACAGGCGCGCTGCAGGAGATGCTGACGAGTCTCGCGGAGTTTTACGAAGAGGAAATCGAAACCGAAGTCGGCCGGTTCGTCACACTCATTGAACCCGTCATCCTGATCGTCATGGGTGTGGTGATCGCGCTCGTCGTGATGGCGTTGTATATGCCGCTCTTCGAATTGAGCTCGGTGGCAGGTGGAACGTAATGGCAACTGCTGATCCAACCAATCTCGTCACGACACCGGAGGACTACTCCGAGGAAGTCGCCCGCTCCCGCAAGCTGGCGGAGCGCTACCACGTCGAGTTCGTCGACATGGACGACTTCCGCATCGACCAGGAGCTGTTCCGATCGATTCCAGCCGACCTGATGCTGCGCTACGGCTTCGTGCCGTACCGCCGCGAGGGCCGGGCCCTCGTCATCGTCGTCTCCGATCCGACGGACCTGCCGATGATCGACGAGCTGGGCGTCGTCCTGAATACGCCGATCAAGGTGACGGTCGGCGCGCCGTCGGCAATCGAGTCGATTCTGAAAAAGAGCGAGAGCTCGCAGCGCGTGCTCGAAGAAGCGACCGAAGGCTTCCAGCTGAAAGTCGTCAAGGAAGACGACCAGGGCGAGGAGAGCCTGACGGTCGACAAGCTGACGAGCGACACGAGCCCGGTGATCAGGCTCGTCGACTCCACGGTATTCACCGCCATCCAGCGGCGCGCCAGCGACATCCATATCGAGACTGGCGACGATGCGGTGTACGTGAAGTACCGGATTGACGGCGTGCTGCAGCCGGCGATGCGGCCGATCGCGAAGGAATTCCACAGCCCGATCATTTCGCGCATCAAGGTGATGGCGGAGCTCGACATCGCCGAGAAGCGCGTGCCGCAGGACGGCCGCTTCCGCATGCGCATGCCGGGCAAGACGATTGATTTCCGCGTATCGATCATGCCGAGTGTGCACGGCGAAGACGCAGTGATCCGTATTCTCGACAAGGAATCGATCAGCGAGCAGTTCACCGAGCTGAAGCTCGACATTCTCGGCTTTCCGGAGCAGGAGCTGCGGCGTTTCCGCAAGTACATCCGCGAGCCATATGGAATGGTGCTCGTCACTGGTCCGACCGGGTCCGGCAAGACGACGACGCTCTATGCGGCGCTGTCGGAGATCAAGTCTGTCGAAGACAAGATCATCACCATTGAAGATCCGGTCGAGTACCAGCTCCGCGGGATCACGCAAATCCCGATCAACGAAAAGAAGGGGCTGACGTTCGCGCGTGGCCTCCGGTCGATTCTGCGCCACGACCCCGACAAAATCATGGTCGGCGAAATTCGTGACCCGGAGACCGCGCAGATCGCCATTCAATCCGCGCTCACCGGCCACCTCGTGTTCACCACGGTTCACGCCAACAACGTGGTCGACGTGCTCGGACGCTTCCTCAACATGGGCGTCGAGCCATATCAATTCGTATCGGCGCTCAATTGCGTGCTCGCGCAGCGGCTCGTACGGCTCATCTGCTCGCACTGCAAGCGGCCGACGAAGGTCGAACCGACACAGCTCGAAGAGTCGGCGCTCGATCCGAAGCTGGCGCAAACGCACCGATTCTACGAGGGTGCCGGCTGCATCGAATGCGGCGGCACAGGGTTCAAGGGGCGGACGGCGATTTGCGAGCTCCTCAATTTGTCGGATCACATCCGTGAGATGATCCTCGACAGACGTCCCACATCCGAAGTGAAGAAAGTCGCACACGAGGAAGGCATGCGCTTCCTCCGCGAGTCTGCGGTGGAGAAGGTGCTGCTTGGCCTCACCACGCTGCGCGAGATCAACAAAGTGACGTTTGTCGAATGAGCCTGTTCTCCTCGTGGATTGCCAGCCCGCCGCCCGACGCGGCGATTGAGATTGCGACCGATCGCGTGGCGGTGGCAGTTGCCGCCGACCGCGGCGGCAGCCTCGTCGTGCAGTCGTTCGCG
>Ga0310811_10000763_pt1 | contig 41273 bp, 34 predicted proteins | sample YCmetagenome_FD_207642 | JGI IMG/M metagenome (GOLD analysis project Ga0310811, IMG submission 207642) | Soil microbial communities from experimental microcosm in Duke University, North Carolina, United States - YC | ecosystem: Engineered > Artificial ecosystem > Soil microcosm > Unclassified ...
AAAACTTTTGGTTACGCTGGGCCTGTGGCGCTCGAGCGGCACGGGCCCAAAGTAAACAAAGTTTTTTTGCTACTTTTTGTTCACAAAAAGTAGCGCTTCCTTGCTTACGGCACGCTCAATGGCCGCCATGGCCCCATCCGCCGCCACCATGGCTCCAGCCGCCGTGATAACCGCCGTGATACCCACCATGCCAGTAATTGCCATGGTAGCCATGCCAGTAGCCGCCATGCCAGTAATTGCCGTGGTAGCCATGCCAGTAGCCGGGATGGCCGTAATAGTAATGGCCATGCCAATAATAGCGGCCGCCATACCAGCCGTAAGGATACCCATACCCACCGTAGGGATAGCCGTAATAGCCGCCATAATAGTAGCCGCCATAAGGGTAGGAGGAGGCGTAGCAGCCGGTGAGGCTGGCCAGGAGCGCCGCGCTTGTCAGGAGCCGCCTCGCCAATCGCAAGATTGTCCTCCGTCAAACAGAAATTATTTAAGCATGTATGTGTGGCGTGGCTGCACGCAAGCGGCCGGAGGGGGCAGACGGGTAACGAAGAGAAACGCCGCGCCTATTCCTCGCTGCCGGCGCCGAAATGGCGCAATTGCTCGATAAACCAGCGCCCGGCCGGGCCGGGCGGCGTATCGGCGGGGTAGACGGCGGACATCGCCATGGTCTCGCCTTCCGGGGGTAGATCCTGCAAGGCGATCTGTTTCAGCGTGCCTTCCTCGAGGTCGCGCGCCACCATGGCATAGGGCATGCCGCCCCAGCCGAGTCCGGCGCGCAGGAAGGCGTGCTTGGCGCCGAGATCCGCGAGGCGCCAGTTGCGGTGCGAGAGCACGCGGAATTCCCGCCCCGCTGACAAATCGGTGCGGTCGGTCAGCACCAGCTGCACATGTTTGCCCAGTTCCGCGGCCGGGATCGGCCCCTCGATCTGCGCCAGCTTATGGGTCGGGGCGGCGACGAACACGATGCGCACGCCGAGCAGCCTTTCGGCCACCAGCGCATCGGTACTGAGCGGCAATGTGCCGACCACGCCGAGCTGGCACTGGCGGTCGAGCACGGCCTTCGCCACGCCGCCCAGGACTTCCACGTACAGGCGCAGCGCGGTGCCCGGGAATTGCGCGCCGAACGCGGCCGCGGCGCGGGTCAGCGCCGCCATCGGGAACATCACGTCGATGGCAATGGAAAGTTCCGGCTCGATGCCCGCGGCCATGCCGCGGGCGCGGGCTTTCAGCGCGTCCACCCCCGACGACACGGCCCGCGCATCCGCCAGTAGCAGCCGGCCAGCCTCCGTGAGCACGGGATAGCGGCCGGAGCGTGCGAACAAGGCCACGCCGAGCTGCCCTTCCAGATTGGCCACGGTCTGGCTGATCACCGATTGCGCGCGCCGCAATTTGCGGCCGGCGGCGGAAAAGCTGCCGGCCTCGGCGGCGGCGATGAACACGCGGAGCTGGTCGAACGAAACGCCGTCGAGCATGGCAGTCTTTTGCCCTCTATCTGGAATAACGATGGTTTATATCGGAACATATTGGCTTCACAGTAGGGAGCAAAAGCCCGATGACGTCGCCATCACTGGCACAAGGCATGTCATTATGAAGCTTCTGCACATCGATTCCAGCATTCTTGGATCGAATTCCATCTCCCGCAAACTCACCGCTTCCATCGTGCAGCGCCAGAAGGCGCTGCATCCGGGGCTTGAGGTCACATATCTCGACCTGGCGGCGGCCGCGCCGATGCATCTCTCCCCGGCGCATATCGGCGCCATGTTCGGCACGGCCCCGACCGACCCGGCGGTGATCGCCGATATCGCGGCATCGGCGCCGTTCATCGACCAGCTGTTCGCGGCCGACATCATCGTCATCGGCGCGCCGATGTATAATTTCGCCCCGCCGAGCCAGCTGAAGGCCTGGATCGACCGCGTGCTGGCCGCCGGCAAAACCTTCCGCTACGGCGCCGACGGCGTGCCGGTCGGGTTGGTGTCGGGCAAGAAAGTGTTCATCGCCTCGTCGCGCGGTGGCGCGTACCATGAGGGGCCGTTGGCGGCACTGGACCATCAGGAAGCCTATCTCAAGGCGGCGCTGGGCTTCATCGGCATCACGGACGTGACGGTGATTCGCGCCGAGACCATGGCGGTGCCGGACCTGAAGCCCGCCGCTCTGGCCGCCGCCGAAGCGCAGATCGCCGCGCTGGTGGCTTAAAGCCAGTATGAAAGCAGCCGCTTTTTGAAAAAAGCGGCGCAAAAACTTCCATGAAATTGGGCCGTGCTGGCGAAACCGGCACGGCCCAATTTAGTAAAGTTTTTTTGCTACTTTTTGTTCACAAAAAGTAGCCTTCCTTTCCTTCGGCTTTAGCGCACCAGCGCCAGACGCCGCGGCTTCGCCACGGCGGCCAGGGATTCATAAAGGTCGAGATACCCCTGCGCCATGCGGCGGGCGGAGAAGCGTTCCTCGAACCGGGCGCGCACCGCGCGGCGGTCCAGCGTGTGGATGCGCTTCAGGGCCTCGATCGCCTCATCTTCGTTGCTGACGATGAAGCCGGTCACGCCGTCCTCGATGATCTCCGGCACGGAGCCGTGATTATAGGCGATCACCGGCGTGCCGCAGGCCATCGCCTCGATCATCACCAGGCCGAACGGTTCGGGCCAGTCGATCGGCATCAGCAGCGCCTTGGCGCCGGAGAGGAAGGCCGGCTTTTCGGCATCGCCGATTTCGCCGATCAGCGTGGCGCGTTCATTCAGCATCGGCGCGATCTGGGTGGTGAAATAATCCTGATCGACGCGGTCGACCTTGGCGGCGAGGCGCAGAACTTCACCGGCACCGGCGGCGATGCGGATGGCACGATCGGGGCGCTTCTCGGGGCAGATGCGGCCGAGGAAGGCGACGTAATCATGCGGCACGGGCTGTGGGAGCAGCAAGCTCGACGGCAGGCCGTGATGCACCGTGCCGATAAAATTCCCCTCAGGCAGGGGCCGGCGCTGGGAGTCGGAGATCGACACCAGATTCTGCTCCGGCAGGCCGGCATACACCCGCTTCAGCTCCGGCAGGTCCAGCCGTCCGTGCAGCGTGGTGACGAACGGCACCGGCTGGCGCGAGAACAGCGAGGCCGGGAAATAGTCGTTATGGAAGTGCAGGATGTCGAACTCGTCGGCGAGGCGGTAGACCTCTTCCATCAGCAGCATATGCGGCGCCAGGGAGTCACGGATGGTGGGGTCGAGGCGCAGGGCCTGCGGCCAGACCGGGATCAGCTTGGCGTTGGTGACCGAATCGCCGCTGGCGAACAGGGTCACATCATGTCCCATGGCGACCAGTTCCTCGGTGAGGAACGAGACGACCCTCTCCGTGCCGCCGTAGAGTTTGGGCGGGACTGCCTCATACAGGGGGGCGATCTGAGCAATGCGCATCGTTCACCGGAACCTTTCTTCGCTGGTGGTGATGGCTCCAGAAAAAACAGGTCGGTGCGGCAGCATTGTGGCGGTCTTTGACTTTTTAATGCCGCATTGTCGGGGTTTATGGGGGGCAGACGCGAATTTTACCAAAGCGGAGAGATGGGGCGAAGAAATGGGTGACGAATTGTTAAGGCCGAGAGACGGCACCCCAGCGCCGTTGGAGCGCCGGCCGGTTCGTTTTGTGTTGAAGGCGGTCTCGCGCCATGCCTGGTCGCATATCGTCATTCTGCTGTCGGTGCTGACCGGCGTCGGCTGTTCGGTGACGTCGCAATATGCCGTCAAGAACGTGGTGGACGTGCTGGCGCGGCATGACGTGTCGGCGGTCTGGGCCGCCTTCGCCTTGCTGGCGGGGCTGATCGCGGTGGACAATCTCTCCTGGCGCCTCGGCGGCTGGGTCGCGGCGCGCTCCTTCGTGCAGGTGACCGGCGACATCAGGCGCTATCTGTTCGACCACACGCTGGGCCATTCGCCGGGCTTCTTCACCACGCGCCGCGCCGGCATGCTGGCCGGGCGCATCTCCGCGACCGGCAATGCGGTGTTCCGCATCGAGAGCCTGACCGTGTGGAATGTGCTGCCGCCGATGACGGCGGTGCTGGGCGCGGTGCTCATGATCAGCCTGGTCGACCCGCTGATGGGCGGGACGATGGTGGTGATCGCCCTGGCACTCGGCCTGGTGCTGGGCCGGCTGGCTTATCTCGGCCGCAATTTGCACGAGGTTTATGCCGAGGCGGCGGCCTCGGTGGACGGGCAGTTGGTCGACGTCATCAATAATGTGAGCGTGGTCCGGGCCTTCGGCGCGACGCTGCGCGAACGCAAGAAATTCGCGGCCGAGGTCGGCACGGAGATGAAGGCGCGGCATACCAGCCTGCGTTATCTGGAAAAAATCCGGCTGATTCACGCCTTTTCGACGGCGATCCTGACCGCTTGCCTGCTGTTCTGGGTGTTGTGGCGCTGGCAGCAAGGGCATGCGACGCCGGGCGACGTGGTGCTGGTGATCACGCTGGGCTTTACCGTGCTGCACGGCACGCGCGATCTGTCGGTGGCGCTGGTGGAAATGGTGCAGGACTGGGCGCGCCTCGGCGAAGCCTTGAAGGCGCTGCTGGTGCCGCATGACATGCCGGACGCGCCGGACGCGCGGGCGCTGGAAGCGCCGCGCGGCAAGGTGGAATTCGCCCAGGTGGATTTCTCCTATGGCGAGGCGCAGCCGGTGCTGCGCGACATCAATGTGGTCATTAAAGCCGGCGAGCGGGTCGGGCTGGTGGGGCGCTCGGGTTCGGGCAAATCGACCATGCTGGCGCTGCTGCAACGGCAATATGACACGTCGCACGGCGTCATCGCCATTGACGACGTGGACATCACCACGCTGAGCCGGGATAGCCTGGTCGCGGCCATCTCCGTCGTCTCGCAGGATGTCCAGCTGTTCCACCGCTCGGTAATGGAGAATATCCGCTACGGCCGGCCGGAGGCGAGCGACGAGGAGGTGCGCGCCGCGGCACGCGCCGCCTATGCCGACGATTTCATCATGGCCATGCCGATGGGCTACGACACGCCGGTGGGCGAGCGCGGCCTGCGGCTGTCCGGCGGGCAGCGCCAGCGCTTGGCGATCGCCCGCGCCTTTCTGCGCAACGCGCCCATTCTGCTCCTGGACGAAGCGACCTCGGCGCTGGATTCGGAATCGGAGGCCAGTGTGCAGCAGGCGCTCAACCGCCTCGCGGCCGGGCGCACGGTGATCGCGGTGGCGCACCGGCTTTCGACCCTGCGCGATTTCGACCGGATCATCGTCATGCAGGACGGACGGATCATCGACGAGGGCACGCCCGACGAACTGGCCAACCGGCCCGGTCCGTATCTCGACCTGCTGCGCCAGCAGCATCAGCAGGTCATGGCGGAGTAAGGGAAGGAAAGGCAGCAAGCGCTACTTTTTGTGAACAAAAAGTAGCAAAAAAACTTTATTTACGCTGGGCCATGGGCGTTGGCGCTGGTACAGCCCCAGGCCCGGCATAGTAAAAGTTTTTGCGCCGCTTTTTTCAAAAAGCGGCTTCTTACTTACTTATTCCTGCGGGGCTGTCGCCGCGTAACGCGACGGGTGGTCGGTGATGATACTGTCCACCAGCGGCGCGAGCCGGACGAAATCCTCCGGTTCGTTCACGGTCCAGGCCAGGACTTTCAGGCCGAGTTCGTGGGCCTCGTCGATTTCGGCTTCGGTGAGATTTTTCTGTTCCGCGGCCCAGCCCCAGGCGCCGGTGGCCGCCACGGCTTGCGGGATCGATGAGCCCTCGAAGCCCGGCCCCCACCATAGGGCGCGCTGCTGCGCCGTTTTCGGCGCGGTTAGGCAGACGCGCCGAAGCGCCGGATTGCGCGCCGCGACCGCGCGCAGCACCGCCCAGTCGAAGGCGAGGGTGGCGACATCGAGCATCGGGAGCTTTTCCAGCACGTCGAGAACCCGCGCGGCGACCAGTTCGGGCGGGTGGGCGCGTTCCGGCGCGTCCGGAAAGGTCTTGATTTCCAGGAGCCACTCAAGGTCGGGCAGGCACGTGAGTGCTTCTTCCAGGGTCGGCACCGAGGGCGGCAGGTCTGCCAGGTTCACCTCCTTGATCCGGCGCCCATCGGCGAGTTCGGGGTCGTGGTGCAGCACCGGGCAGAAATCGGCTGTGAGCGCGATGTCGGTCTCGATGCCGGCCACGCCGGTGGCGACCGCGTGCAGGAAGCCGTCCATGGTGTTTTCCGGCCGCTCGGCACGCGCGCCGCGATGCCCATAGATCGCCGCTCTGGGGTTCGTCCGCATGGTCCCGCTCCTTCAGGATGGCCGTTTCATGATCCATTCCTATCTAGGGTGCAATTGACGAGGAGTAATTGAGCATGTCGCAACGGCAACTGCATTTCGGCGCGTTCATGCGCCCGGTCAGCATTCATACCGCCTGGTGGCGCTATCCCGGCGCCTTTCCGGACGCCAATTTCAATTTCTCCCATCTGAAGCGGTTCGCGCAGACCCTGGAGCGGGGAAAATTCGACGCGTTCTTCATGGCCGACCATCTGGCGGTGCTGAACATGCCGGTGCAGGCGCTCAAGCGCAGCGGCACCGTGACCTCGTTCGACCCGCTGGTGCTGTTGCCGGCGCTGGCGGCGGTGACGGAGCGGATCGGGCTGATCGCGACCGGGTCGACCAGCTTCAACCAGCCTTACGATCTGGCGCGCAAATTCGCCTCGCTGGACGCGTTGAGCAACGGCCGGGCGGGGTGGAACATCGTGACCACCTCGAACCCCGACGCGGCGCTGAATTTCAACATGGACGAGCATATGCAGCATGCCGACCGCTATCGCCGCGCGCGGGAATTTTACGACGTGGTGACCGGGCTGTGGGACAGTTTTGCGGACGACGCGTTCATCCGCGACCCGGAATCGGGGATTTTCTTCGATCCGGCGAAAATGCATGTGCTCAACCACAAAGGCGAAAATTTCTCGGTGCGCGGGCCGCTGAACATCGCCCGGCCGCCCCAGGGTTGGCCGGTGATCGTGCAGGCCGGGGCGTCCGAGGCCGGACGTCAACTCGCAGCCGAGACGGCGGAAATGGTGTTCGCCGCCGGCGGCTCGATCGAGGGGGCGCGCGCCTTCTATGCCGATGTCAAAGGGCGGATGCCGAAGGCTGGCCGCGACCCGGAGCATTTGAAGATCCTCCCCGGGGCGCTGGTGATCGTCGGCGAGACGATGGCAGAGGCGCGCGCGAAGAAAGAAAAATTGGACAGCCTGGTGCATCCCGATAGCGGGCTTGCCTCGCTCTCGGTGGCGCTGGGGTGCGACGCCTCCGGGTTCGAGCTGGACGCGAAGCTGCCGGAAATCCCCGAGACGAATGACAGCAAATCCTCGCGCGAGCGGGCGATCGAGCTGGCGAAGCGGGAGAATTTGACCGTCCGCCAGCTCGCGCAGCGTGTCGGCGGCTATGGCGGGAAAAGTTTCATCGGCACCGCCGCCAGCATCGCCGACGAGATGGAGGAATGGCTGGAAACGCGCGCCTGCGACGGCTTCAACGTGATGTTTCCGACCGTGCCGGCGGGGCTGGACGAATTTGTCGACATGGTGGTGCCGGAGCTGCAGCGGCGCGGGCTGTTCCGCAAGGAATACGAAGGCACGACGCTGCGCGAGCATCTCGGCCTGCCGCGCCCGGCGAACCGGTTTTTTGCTTAGAAGGAGGATAAGGAAGCGCTACTTTTTGTGAACAAAAAGTAGCAAAAAAACTTTGTTATGCTGGGTTCTGGGCGTTGGCGCGGACACAGCCTCAGGCCCAGCGTAAACAAAAGTTTTTTGCGCCGCTTTTTTTCAAAAAAGCGGCTGCTTCCTTTCTCTGTTGAAGCTTCTTCCGCGTCATGCTTATGGCGGGGCGGAATTTTCTCTGGGGTAACGTATGAATATCGGGTTGATCGTGGCGGCGGGGCGGGGGCATCGTTTCGGTGGGCCGTTGCCCAAGCAGTATCGCGAGCTGGCCGGCATGCCGATCCTGCGCCACACCATCCTGCGGCTGCAGCGCCATCCGGGCATCGATGCGCTGCAGGTGCTAATCCATCCTGACGACCAGGCGCTTTACGATGTCGCGACCGCGGGGCTGGGGCTGCGCCCGGCTTTGCATGGCGGCGCCACGAGGCAGGATTCGGTGCGGCTCGGCCTGGAGGGGATTGCCGATCTGCGGCCGAAACATGTGCTGATCCATGACGGCGTGCGGCCTTTCGTGGCGATGGAGACGATTTCCGCGGTGCTGACGGCGCTCGAGCGCGTGCCGGCCGCGATTGCCGGTGTGCCGCTGGCCGATACGCTGAAACGCGTCGGCGACAAGGTGATCACCGAGACGGTGGATCGCCGCAACCTATGGCGGGCGCAGACGCCGCAGGGCTTCGATTACGCCGCCATCCTGGCCGCGCACCGTGGCGCCGCCGCGCGACAGGACGGAGTCGAACTGACCGACGACGCGATGGTTGCCGAGCAGGCGGGGCTGGCGGTGGAAATGGTTGCCGGCTCGGAAGAGAATTTCAAAATCACCACCGAGACAGATCTGCAGCGGGCGGCGTTTTTGCTCCGGCTGGAGGCGGGGGGCTAGAGGCGTTGTCGCCAACACAGCCCATGGCCCAGCATAAACAAAAGTTTTTGCGCCGCTTTTTTTAAAAAGCGGCTTCTTTCCTATGCTTACTGGCGCCCGTAGCCTTCGCGCACCGCGATCACATCGAGTTCCGTGAGCGAGGGGGTGGCGACCGGGGCTTCGCAGGTGGTTACCGGCGTCTGGTCGGCCGAGGAGACCTCGGTATGGATGGCGCGCGCCACCGGGTCGAGGGCGGCGGTCCGGTTGAAGAAAGATTGGGGGGCGTATTCATCAGACCAGAGGCGCTTGGCCTGCCGGGTGATGCGGGTGGTCAGGCCGTAGGAGACGGCGGAGAACCAGGCCGGGGTCCTGGTGCCGCAATTTTCATAAAAGCGGGCCTGACCGTAAAGCGGCACCAGCGGCTGCCAGTAAGCCTCGAACGCCTGCAGGTTCTTGTCATTGGCGGCGGGAGTGGTCGGGTGAGCGCAGCCCGCGCAGGCCAGCACCGTGAGAAGCGCGGCAGGGAGACGGAATGAACGCAAGAGCCACATCCTTCTGACAAACAGGGAGATTTTAACACCATTCCGGCATGTCGGAAAGATTTTCACGCATAAGTTGTTTTGCGCGGAGGGCGTGGGCGTTGGCACCGACACAGCCTCAGGCCCAGCATAACAAAAATTTTTGCGCCGCTTTTTTTAAAAAGCGGCTACTTGCTCCTGCGTTCGCTAATTTTCCCCGTCCTGCAGCCGGTAGCCGATGCCGGGTTCGGTGATGATGAGGGCCGCGAAAGCCTCGCCAAGCTTGCGCCGGAGCTGGCCGATATAGACGCGCAGATAGGCCACATCTTCCGTATGCGCGTGGCCCCAGATCGCGGTGAGGATCTGCCGGTGCGTCAGAACCCGGCCGCGATTGCGTGCAAGCAGCAGCAGCAAGGCGTGTTCGCGGCGGGTGAGCGGCAGCACTTCTTCGTCGAGCGTGACGCGGTGCAGGATCGGGTCGATCGTGAGGCCGCCGACGGTGAGGGGCTTTTCCGCGTTGTCCTGCTTCAGCCGGTGGCGCAGGGCGGTGCGGATGCGCGCCAGCAATTCGCCGAGGCCGAAGGGCTTTTCGATATAATCGTCGGCGCCGGCATCGAGGGCGGCGATTTTTTCCGTTTCGCGGTCGCGGGCGGAGAGGATGATGACCGGCACATCGGTGAACTCGCGCAATTTGGCGAGAACCTCGTGCCCATCCATGTCCGGCAGGCCGAGATCGAGCAGGATGGCGTCGGGGGCGCGGGACGCGGCGAGACGCAAGGCTTCGTCGCCCCGTTCGGCGCGCACCGATTCGTAGCCGGAAGCGGTCAGCGCCGGGTTGAGAAAGCGATGGATTTGCGGCTCATCGTCGACGACGAGGATCCGGCCTGTGGGAATGCTCATGCAGCCTGCAATTCAATGATGACGCTGGTGCCGGGCAGACCATCCGCCGGCAGGTCGAGACGGGGGCTTTGGGCACGGATGGTGCCGCCCATGGCCTCGGTGAAAGCTTTGGCGATGGCGAGGCCGAGCCCGGTGCCCGGGGCCACGCGGTCGCCACGCGTGGCGCGGAAGAAGCTGTCGAACACGGCGCCGACCTCGCCGGGGGGAATGCCGATTCCCTCATCCTCCACGCTCAGGATCACTTTCGGGCCATCGCGCAGCGCCGTCACGGAGATGCGGCCGCCCTCAGGCGAGTATTTAACCGCGTTGTCGAGCACGTTCACCAGCACCTGCTCCAGCAGGGTCGGGTCGGCCAGCACATAGGCGGCGGAGTCGGCGATATGCACGCCGGCATACATGGCGCCGCTGACGCGGCTGATCGCCGCCTCGATGATGTCGGCGAGGTGGAGGCGTTCGCGCTTGGCGGTGGTCTCACCGGTATCGACCCGCGCCATTTCCATGATGTTGGCGAGGAATTTGGTCATCCGCTCGGTATCCTGAGTGATGCTGGCGAGCAGGTCGGCGCGGGTGGCTTCGTCCAGCGCGTTGCCGGCGCTGGTGAGCGTTTCGGCCGCGCCGCGAATCCCGGTGAGCGGCGTCCGCAAATCGTGGCTGAGCGAGGAGAGCAGAGCGGTGCGGAGCTTCTGATTGTCTTCCTTGGCGACGGTCTGCGCCGTCTGCAGGGTAAGCTGCACGCGCTCCAGGGCCATCGCGGCCTGGTTGGCAAGCGCGCTGAGGGTCTGGCCGAGCGGGGCGGGCGGGACGGATTTGGGCAGCGCGCCGAGCACGCCGATGGCCTTGCCGTTCGCGCGCAGCGGCAGGAAGCGCCAAGGGACGGAGGGCAGGGTGCCGGTGCCGATGCCGGTTTCCGTATCGTTGCTGAAGGACCATTCGGCGGCGGCCTGGGCGGCCTCGTCCAGGACGGTGTCGGTCGGCACGGCGGCGCCCACTTCCAGCCCTTTTTTGCCGGAGATCATGACGATGCCGGCGGTGGTCATGGCCGCCGCCTCCTCGGCGCTGTCGCGCAGCAGGTCGCTGAGCGTGGCGGCGCGGGAGAAACGTTGGCCGAACAGCGAAATGCGGCGCAGCGCCTCGATGCGGGCGGTGGCGGCTTCGGCGTCGCCCCGCACTTTGCCGGCCAGCGTGCCGGTGACGAGGCCGACCAGCAGGAACACCGCCAGCGCGACCACGTCCCGCGGGTCTGCGACCGAGAATGTGTAGACCGGCGGCAAAAAGAAGAAATTCCACAGCAGGAAGGCGGCGAGGGCGATCACCAGCCCGACCGTGCGACCGAAGCGGCTGGCGGTGCCGGCGATGAGGCCGGTGAAAACCAGCCCCATCGCTTCCCGGGGCAGGGCATTATTGCCAAGGCTGAATCCGAGGATCGTGACGCCGGCAAGGATCCCGCCGGAAATCGCGTAGGGCTTCCAGGGCTCCATGGGGGGCGGGGTGGTTGCGATCCGTGTGACGGGCGCGGCCGGGAGCGGCACGAAATGCAAGGTATAGGCGGTGCATTCGCGGGTGAGCACCTCGGCGAAACTGCGCCGGCTGAGGCGCCACCACCAGGGGCGCGTGCCATGCCGCCCGACCACGATATGGGTGACGTTATGCGCCGCCGCGTAGTTCAGCACCGCGTGGCTCATATCGGAATCGCTGACGGTGACGACGGTGCCGCCGAGCTGCACCATCAGGTCCAGGGCCGATTGCACATACAGATTGTCGTTGGTGCGCTCGACATGGAAGGCGACCATCGGCGCGCGCAGCGCATCGGCCAGCCGGGCCGCGTGCCGCACCACGTTCTCCGCGGAAATATCGGGGCCGATCAGGGCCATCACGCGCTCGGTCGCCGGCCAGGGGCCGGGGATGGCGCGGGCGCGCATATAAGAGGTGACATCCTTGTCGACGCACTGCGCGGCGCGGCGCATCGCCATCTCGCGCAGGGCGCCGAGATTGCCCTCGCGGAAAAACCCCTGGAGCGCGCGGCCGGCGACATCGGGGCGGTAGATCCGGCCTTCGGTGAGGCGGGCACGCAATTCGGCCGGCGGCAGGTCGATCAGCTCGATCTCGTCGGCCATGTCGAGCACGGTGTCGGGAATGGTCTCGGCCACGCGGATGCCGGTGATCCGCGCCACCGGGTCGTTCAGGCTCTCCAGGTGCTGGACGTTGACGGTGGTCCACACATCGATGCCGGCTTCCAGCACGTCTTTCACGTCCTGCCAGCGTTTGGCGTGGCGCAGGCCGGGGGCATTGGTGTGCGCCAGCTCATCGACGAGCAGCAAACCGGGACGCCGGGCGAGGGCGGCGTCGAGGTCGAATTCCTCGAGCACCTGGCCGCGATAGGGAACCTGCAGGCGCGGCAGCATCTCGATGTCGCGGATTTCCGCGAGGGTGCCGCTGCGCCCGTGCGTTTCGATCAACCCGGCGACGACGTCGACCCCCGCCTTGCGCTTGGCATTGGCCGCGACCAGCATTTCCCAGGTCTTGCCGACGCCGGGGGCGGCGCCGAGGAAGATCTTCAAATGCCCCCGCTGGCCGCGCTCCGCATGGGCGAGCAGCGCGTCGGGGTCCGGCCTGGCGTCGGAGTCGTCAGGCACCATGGAGGCAGTCCATAAAAAATTCGGGGGGGCAACGCCCCCCCGTTCCGTTCATATCGGTTGCGATGCGCATGCCTTGTTATGGGGCCGCGGTCGTGCCCTGTGCAAGGTTCTCCGCCCCTGAAAGATGATTCAGGGCCAGGTTCAGCTCCAGCACGTTCACATGGTCGGTGCCGACGACGCCGAGGAAGGAATGGTGCGTCATCTGCTGCACCAGCCCGGTCACGGTGCTTGCCGGCAGATGCCGGGCGGCGGCGACAGCCGGCGCCTGGCGCAGCGCGTTGGCCAGCGAGATGTCGGCGTCGAGACCGGACCCCGAGGCGGTGACGGCATCGGCCGGCACCGGTCCCGGACCGAACGCCTTGGTGTAGGCGGTGATCCGCTGCTTGACCGTGGTCTGCAGGGCGGCGCTGGTCGGCCCCAGGTTAGAGGCGCCGGATTCGCTGGCGTCATAGGGCGTGGCAATGGAATTGCCCTTGGCGTCGGTTCCCGACAGCGCCGAGGGGCGCGGCTGGAAATAGGTCGGCGCGGTGAAGTTCTGGCCGATCAGTGCCGAGCCGACGACCTGGTTGTTCACCACGATCTGGCTGCCATTCGCCTGGTAGGGAAGGACCGCCTGCATGATGCCGGTGAAAACCTCGGGGAGGATCACACCGGTCAGGATGGTGAAGAGGATGACCAGCGACAATGCCGGTCGTAGTTCGCGAAGGATCAACATTGATTTTGTCCGTTACGAAAAGATATTGAAGGCGCCGAGCACCATGTCGATGAGCTTGATGCCGACGAACGGCGCGATGATGCCGCCGAGGCCATAGACCATCAGGTTGCGCCGCAGCAGCGCGGCTGCGCCGATGGGGCGGAACTTCACGCCGCGCAGAGCGAGCGGCACCAGCACCACGATGATCAGCGCGTTGAAGATCACTGCGGAGAGGATGGCGCTCTCCGGCGTGCGCAGATGCATGATGTTGAGCGCCTGCAGCTGCGGGTAGGCGGCGATGAAAATCGCCGGCAGGATCGCGAAGTATTTCGAGATGTCGTTGGCGATCGAGAAGGTGGTGAGCGCGCCGCGGGTAATCAGCAGCTGCTTACCGATCTCGACGATCTCGATCAGCTTGGTCGGGTCGCTGTCGAGGTCGACCATGTTGCCGGCCTCGCGCGCCGCCTGCGTGCCGGTCTGCATCGCCACGCCGACGTCGGCCTGGGCCAGCGCCGGAGCGTCGTTGGTGCCGTCGCCGCACATCGCCACCAGACGGCCGTCCGCCTGAACCCTCCTGATATAATCAAGCTTGTTCTGCGGGGTTGCCTCGGCGATGTACTCGTCCACACCGGCCTCCGCCGCGATCGCGGCGGCGGTGATGCGGTTGTCGCCGGTCACCATCACGGTGCGGATGCCCATGCTGCGCAGGGAGGCAAAGCGCTCCTTGATGCCGGGCTTGACGATATCCTTCAGCTCGATGACGCCGAGCAGATGGCCATTGGCGGAAACCGCCAGCGGCGTGGAGCCGGCGCGGCCGATGCGCGCGACAGCTTCGGTGAAGGCGGCGTCGCCGGTGGCGCCCAGCGCCTTCAGCACCGAGTCCACAGCGCCCTTGCGGTAGGAGCGGCCGGCGAAATCGATGCCGGACATGCGGGTGTTGGCGCTGAACGGAATGATCTGCGCCTGATCAGGCATGGAAGGGACCAGATTATAGCGGTCGCGGGCCAGGGCCAGGATCGAGCGGCCTTCCGGCGTGTCGTCGCCCAGGCTGGCCAGGGCGCAGGCTTCCGCGAGGTCACGCTCCTGCACGCCCGCCACCGGGTAGAAGCCCGAGGCCATGCGGTTGCCGAAGGTGATCGTGCCGGTCTTGTCGAGCAGCAGGGCATCGACGTCGCCCGCCGCTTCCACCGCGCGCCCGGAGGTGGCGACGACGTTGAAGCGCACCAGGCGGTCCATGCCGGCGATGCCGATGGCCGAGAGCAGGCCGCCGATCGTGGTCGGGATCAGGCAGACCAGCAGCGCCGCCAGCACGGGGATGGCGAGGTTGATGGTCGAGTATTTGCCGAAACCGACCAGGGTGACGACGGCGATCAGGAACACCAGGGTCAGACCGGCGAGCAGGATGTTCAGCGCGATCTCGTTCGGCGTCTTGCGGCGCTCGGCGCCCTCGACCAGCGCGATCATGCGGTCGAGGAAGGTGTTGCCGGCATCGGCGGTGATGCGCACCACCAGCCAGTCGGACACCACCTGGGTGCCGCCGGTGACGGCGGAACGGTCGCCGCCGGCCTCGCGCACCACCGGGGCGGATTCACCGGTGATGGCGCTTTCGTTGACGCTGGCCACACCCTCGACGATCTCGCCATCGGAAGGCACCAGATCGCCGGACTGGACGAGGACGACGTCGCCACGCTTCAGGCTCGTGGCGGGCACCGCGGTGGTCTTGGCGCGGTTGGCCGGGTCGCTCATCAGGCGGGCCATCGCGTCGGAGCGGGCGCGCTTCAGGCTTTCCGCCCGGGCGCGGCCGCGGCCTTCCGCCACGGCCTCGGCGAAGGTGGCGAACAGCACCGTCAACCATAGCCAGACGGCGATGGTGACGGGGAAGGCCGCGCCCTTGCCGTGGGCGAGGTCCTCGGCGCCGACGATGGTCACCATCGCCGCGACGATCTCGGTGACGAAGATCACCGGGTTGCGCATCAGGGTGACGGGGTTGAGTTTCGCAAAGGCGTCGATCGTCGCTCGGCGCAGAATGCTCGCGTCGAACAGCGAAATTACTTCAGCATTCGCAGTTGTCATTGTCTTGATCTCTAACCTTTAAAATGTCTTGCCGGCGTAGAGCAGGAAATGCTCCGCGAGCGGCCCGAGCGTATCGGCGGGCAGATACTGCAGGCCGCCAAGGATGATGATCACGCCGATCAACAGGCCGATGAACAGCGGGCCATGGGTCGGGAACGTGCCGGCGCTTTCGGGCAGTTTCGGCTTCGCGGCGAGGGACCCGGCGATCGCCAGGATCGGCACCATGAAGGCAAACCGGCCGAACAGCATGGCCGAACCCAGGCCATAATCGAGCAGCGTCGTGTTGGCGCTGAGGCCAGCAAAGGCGCTGCCGTTGTTCTCGGTCGCGGACGACCAGCCATAGAGCATCTCAGAGAGCCCGTGCGGCCCGGCGTTCTCGAGCGAGGCGAGGCCGGAGGCGGTGAGCAGCGAGAAGCCCGCGCCGGCGAGGATGAACAGCGCCAGAATCAGCACGCCGAGCATCGCCAGCTTGATCTCCTTGGACTGCACCTTCTTGCCGAGATATTCCGGCGTGCGTCCCACCATGAGCCCGGCGACGAAGACCGAGAGCAGGGCGAAGACGATCATGGTGTAGAAGCCGGAGCCGACACCGCCCGGGGAGACTTCACCCAGCTGCATCAGGAACATCAGGATGCCGCCGCTGAGCGGCATGTAGCTGTCGGAGAAGCTGTCCACCGCGCCGGTCGACGTACCGGTGGCGGCGACGTTGAACATCACTGAGGAAGGCACGCCGAAGCGGACTTCCTTGCCTTCCATGTTGCCCTGTGTGGCGGATACGCCGGCATGGACCTGCAGCGGGTTGCCACCGGCCTCGGCCGCGTAGGCACCGATGGAAGCAGCGCCGAGGATGATCGCCATGACCGCCATCAGGGCGCGGCCCTGCTTCTTGTCCTTGATCATGTAGCCGAAGGCGATGGGCAGGCCGAAGCCGATCACGAGGTCGAGCCAATCTTCGAGCAGGTTGGTCCAGGCATTCGGGTTCTCGAACGGATGGCCGGAGTTGGCATTGAAGAAGCCGCCGCCATTGGTGCCGAATTCCTTGATCGCTTCCTGGAACGCGACCGGGCCGATGGCGATGGTCTGCGACCCGGCATTCACCGTGTGGGCGGTGAGGAAGGGACCGAAGGTCTGCGGCACGCCGGCAATCACCAGCAGCGTCGCGGCCACCAGGCAGACCGGCAGCAGCAGGTACAGGGTGACGCGGGTGACGTCGGCATAGAAATTGCCGATCGATTTCAGACCGCCGGCCGTGAAGGCGCGCATGACCGCGGCCGCGGCCGCGATGCCCGCCGCGGCGGAGACGAACATGTGCACAGCCAGGCCGAACACCTGCGCGCCGTTGGAGATCTGGCTCTCCGGCGAGTAGGCCTGCCAGTTGGTATTGGTGGTGAAGCTGGCCGCCGTGTTGAAGGCGAGGGCCGGCGCCATGCCGGCGATGTGCTGCGGGTTCATCGGCAGGTAATATTGCAGCCGCAGAATCGCATAGAGCAGCAGGAAATGGATCACGCTCAGCAGCAGCAGCGCAACGGCATAATTCTGCCAGCGCATGGCGCGGTTGGGATCGATGCCGGAAAGCTTGTAAAAGCCCGTCTCCAGAGGAGCGAGGAAGTTCACGCGGCCTTCAAAAATGGCCGCCATATAGCGGCCCATCGGGAAGGCGCAGCCCAGCACCAGCACGAACACCAGTGCGATGTACAGCAAACCCTGAATTGTCATTGGTAAAACCTTAAAAATCTTCGGGGCGTATCATCGCCCAAACGAGATAGACGAGGACCGCGGCGGAAATCACGCCGCCCAGAATCAGATCGAACATTTTTAAACCTTCTCGCAGCCGAACACGTAGCCGATCAGCAGCGCAAATATTACGATGCCGTACAAAATGCAGACGACGTCACCCATGGCGCACTACCTTTTCCTTTCAAGCGGCCCGTGATGAATGAGTTGTCATAAAGCGACGAGACGAAAGGGAAGGGGTAGGCATAAAGGCGGTATAAAAATTCTCACGGCCGCGTTACGCGGGGCGCCTCGGCGAGCATGCAAAGGAGAAGGCTTCTTTTTGTGAACAAAAAGAAGCAAAAAAACTTTATTACGCTGGGCCATGGGCGTTGTCCGGACAACGCCCATGGCCCAGCGTAAACAAAAGTTTTTGGCGCCGCTTTTTTCAAAAAGCGGCCGCTTTCTTTCTTCAGACCACCACGCGAATGGCGGTGAGGCCGGCGGCCAGAATGCGCCGCAATTCGGGCAAAGGCAGAGCGATGCAGCCGGCCGTGGGGGCATAGTCGGGTGTTGCGACGTGAAGGAAAATCGCCGAGCCCCGGCCGGGAATGACGGGCTCGCGATTCCAGCCGAGCACGCCGACAACATCGTACAACCCGTCATCACGCCATAAAGTCTCATGCCGGGCGGCATAGGGGAGGCGGATCTGGCGGTTATAGGCCGGGTCGGCCGGGTCGTCGCACCAGCCGTCATTGGGGGCGATCGGCTCCACCGGCACCGCGCAGTGCGGCGTCTCGCACCGGTCGGCGCGGAAGAGGATTCGCGACAGAGGCAGTACGCCGAGCGGTGTGGCGCCGTCGCCCTCGGTTTTATGCGCGCTTAATCCGTTACGGCCGCATGCGGCGCGCAAGCGCAGCCCCGCACCTTCGAGCATGCCGGCGCGGAACAGGAACTCAACCAAGCAGATGGCCGAAGCGCCGCGCCTTGGTGGCGAGGTAATGGTCGTTCACGCCGTTCGGGGCAAATTCATGCGCCACGCGCTCCACCACCTCGATGCCGCAGGCTAGCAAGGACGTGACCTTTGCCGGGTTGTTGGTCAGCAGCCGGATGCGGGGCAGGTTCAGCGCTTCGAGCATGGCGGCGGCGATATGGAAGTTGCGTTCATCGGCGTCCCAGCCCAAAGCGCGGTTGGCATCCAGCGTGTCCAGCCCGCGATCCTGCATCGTGTAGGCGCGCAGCTTGTTGATTAGCCCGATGCCGCGGCCCTCCTGCGCCAGGTAGAGCACGGCGCCGGCCCCTTCCTGCGCCATGCGGGCGATCGCGCCTTGCAGTTGCGGGCCGCAATCGCAGCGCAGGCTGCCCAGCAGGTCGCCGGTGAAACATTCCGAATGCACCCGCACCAGCGGCGCCGTTTCCGCGTTGGGGTCGCCGACCAGGATGGCCATATGCTCGATGCCCTGGTCCAGGGCGCGGAAGGCGATCAGGCGCGCATCGCGGGCGGCTTCCAGCGGCACTGCCACCTCCGCCACCTTGGTGAGCGAGGCGGCGAGCTCCAGCGGGTAGGCCAGCAGGTCCCCGGCCGGAACCGAGAGCAGTTCCGCGCCGCCAGGAAGGCTGGCCCAGCCCGGCTTGACCGGGGCGACGACCATCGCCGGCAGCAGCCGTGCGAGCTTGCCCAAGGCGAGCGCGGCGGCGGCGGCGTCCGGCGGGGCGGTGCGCTCGAAGGCCGGCAGGATCTGCTCCATGGTCGGGTCGGCGGCGCGCTTCAATGTTTCCGCGTCGATCAACGGCCGCGCCAGCCTGAGCGCGACGGCCGGGGCGGCGTCCTTGATATCGTGGTGCAACACCGCGGCCGCGCGCGCCGGCGCCAGGAGCAAGGCGGCCTGACCGGAGGACAGAAGGTCGATCAACCGCAGCCCCTCGGCCCCGACCGTCTCGACGGGGGCGATGATCAAAGGCTGGCGCGCGGCCAGGACCACCGGCACGCCCCGCCTGGCTTCGGCGATGGCACGATGTACGGCGCGGGTGCGGGGGGTGCCGAGGCCAACCGCCGCGGAAGGTAAGGCTTCGTTCATCCGTCTCAAATAAGGTGCGAAACCGAGGCCCGCTAGGGCCGGATAAGTAGGACAGGAGTCAAGACGTGCTGACACTATTGTGAACAGACACTATATTATTTCACGGATCATAGGAGAGACCTAATGGCCAGTCAGCATCCGATCTTAGTCGTCGACGATGACGCCGCCTTGCGCGCTGCATTGATCGAGCAGCTTGTTCAGGATGGTGAGTTTTTGCCCAGCGAGGCGGCGAGCCTGGCCGAGGCGGAGAGCAAGCTCACCGGGGCCAATGCGCGGTTCGACGCGATCTTACTCGATGTCGGCCTGCCGGACGGCGATGGCTGCGATTTCTGCCGGCGGCTGCGCAGCCAGGGCCTGCGGACGCCGATCATCATGCTGACCGGCTCCGCGGAGGAGACGGATGTGGTGCGCGGACTCGATTCCGGCGCGAATGACTATATCGCCAAGCCGTTCCGCCTGAACGAGCTGCTGGCGCGGCTGCGGGCGCAGCTGCGCAGCTTCGAGAGCTCCGAGGACGCGGTGTTCACCATCGGGCCCTATACGTTCCGTCCCGCGGTCAAGCAATTGCTCGAGCCGACGCGCAACAAGCGGATCCGCCTCACCGACAAGGAGACGGCGATCTTGAAATTCCTGTACCGGGCCGCCGGCAAGGCGGTGTCGCGGCAGGTGCTGCTGAACGAGGTCTGGGGCTATAACGCCGCGGTGACGACGCACACGCTGGAGACCCATGTTTACCGGCTGCGCCAGAAGATCGAGCCCGATCCGGCTGTGTCGCGGCTGCTGCTCACGGAAGGCGGCGGCTATCGGCTGAACGTGGAGGCCGAGCGGCCCAGCGCCATGGCGCACGCCAACCAGGGTTAGCCGGCCCGCGCCTGCCGCAGCCGGATTTGGCAGGCCGGCATAATTCGGATAGATCGGGCCTACCAATATGCGCTCGTAGCTCAGCCGGATAGAGCACAGGATTCCTATGCAATTGGGCGGTTTCGCCGGAAACGGCTTAGCCGGATTTGCTCAAATTCGGGGAAGGCTTCGGTGCGCGCGCACCATGCTAATCCCGAGCCAAGCCCGGTGACGGGAAGGTGTAGAGACTCGACGGGCAAGACCTAAGGGCTTCGGCCTATGGTCAAGAGAGAGTCCAGACTGCAAACGCCGCAAGGCGGTGGCGAAAGCCATAGCGGTACGAATCCTGGGGCCGTGGGTTCGAATCCCGCCGAGCGCAGACCCCTCCCTCACGTAGGCAAGCAAGAAAAGGAAGCGCTACTTTTTGTGAACAAAAAGTAGCAAAAAAACTTTGTTTACTTTGGGCTATGGGCTGTGTCGCCGACACCGCCCATAGCCCAGCGTAACAAAAGTTTTTGCGGCGCTTTTTTCAAAAAGCGCCTGCTTTCTTTCTTACTTCGCGCGCACGGTCGGAATGCCGTGCCAGCTTCTGCCGGCGGGCATGATTTCGCCTTTCATCAGCAGGGACATCGGCCCGAGTCGGGCTTGTTCCTCCATGCGCGTGTCGTACAGCACCACGCTCATATTGCCGACCGAGCACCCTTGTTCGATCCGCAGATAGGAAGATTTCATGATGCGGTCCTCGAACAGATGGGTCTGCATGACCGAACCGGTATTGAGCGCGACATGGTCGCCGATTTCCACCAGGTCGAATTCCGACATGAGGCTGGCGGCGATGTAGCAATGGCGGCCGATTTTGCAGCCGAGCAGGCGGAGCAGCGGCGCGGCAAACGGCGTGCCGTGAAACATCGCGACCACCGGCGCCATGAGCGATTCATACGCGCCATTGACCATTTCGTTGAACCAGACATAGGGCGACCAGAGCGGGACGATCACTGGCCTGAAGCGGCCCATCACCGCCCATTTCAGCCCGACCACGACCGCGACCGCGCTGGCGGCGGCCAGAAGGCCGAGCGGCAGCGTCGCCAGGAACGTGCGCCACAGGCCGGCGGCATTGTAGAGATAGAGCGAGGCGATCAGCAGGCCGGTCCCCAGGGCGAAAACGGTATAGGCCGGGATGAGGATGCGCAGCGCATCGACGAGGGCGCGCTGGGCATAGAGCTTTCGGGTGGGGCGATAGGTGGCCTCTTCGCTGAAGCCGCCGACTTTTTGCCGGTTGGGCAGCGGGAAGGCGGGCGAGCCCAGCCAGTCGGTGCCGTTCGGGGTGGTCTCGCCGGGCACCGGGGGCGCGGACAGCACGCCCAGCAGGCAATGATCGCCAAGGCCGCCACCGGTCGGCAGGATGGCGCCGTTGCCGATGAAGCTGCGATGTCCGACATGGTTGATGCGGATTTCGAACCGGCCGCCATACACGCGTTTGCCGCCGAACATGCTGCCGTCGGCGAAAAAGGCGGAGTCGCCGGCCTGGAGCAGTTCCGGCATGAAGCTCCAGATCGTGGACATTTCGGCATATTTGCCGATCCGCGCGCCCAGCAGACGCATCCAGGGCGGCAGATAGAGGGTGGTGAAGACCGGCAGCAAAGCGAAGCGGGTTGCACGCATCAGCCCGTAAGCGAGCCAGTACCGAAGATAATAGACGGAATACAGGGGGTAGATGCCCGGCTTCGCGCGGCGGAGGATGAGGGCCTTGAGCAGCACGATCCACAGGCAGGCGAGCGCCACCAGCGCGGGCATCAGGACCGCGACGACGCCGATGGCGGCCGGCAGATGGTGAGCCCTGAACGCGAGCAGCAGGAACAAGGCCACGACGAACGCGGGAAGCATGGCGACCAAAGCGAGCAGACTGCCGGCGAGCCAGGCGAGCGAGACAAAGACGATCTGGCGCAGCCGGCCGGGGCGGGAGAGCTCGCCGGGGGGCACCAGGACCTGGGCGGCGACCCCCGGCGAACCGCGAAGCTGCGCCCCTGGGGCGAGGTTCGTGCCGTCCGGCAGCAGGGATTGGGCGTCGAGCCGCGAGTCGTCGCCCATGCGCACATTCAGGCCGAGGGCGGAATGCGCCCCGACGAAGCAATTGTTGCCGATGTCGATGCGGCCGATGAGCAGATAGCCATCCTCGACCCGGGCGCCGTAAAGCTGCGTGTCGGCGCTGATGCTGCTGTCATCGCCGATCGAGACGAGGTCCCAGGCGGAGACCAAAGCGGAGTCGAGCGCGCAGCCTTTTCCGACCGTGGCGCCCATCAGCCGATAATAGACCGGCATCAAAGGCGTGCCGAGGAACAGGCCGGCGCCGGATAGGGCCTGCAGCCGGCTCACCAGCCACCAGCGCATGTAATAGCTGCCCCAGAGCGGATAGGCGCCGGGCTTGTAGCGGCCGATGATCAGCCATTTCGCGCCGATGCCTACAGCCATCAGGACCGGGGTGAGCCAGAGATAGAAGGGCACGAGCATCCCGATGACCTCCAGGACCGTGAGGCGTTCCCACAGGAGGTCGTTGAGCAGGGGCAGGGCCAGCAGGAGCGGTGCCGCGAAGATGTACCAGCTGAGCAGGAACAGCAGCGCTTGCAGCGCGGCGACCCGCAGGCCGGCCTTCGGGCGCAGGGCCGGCCGTTCTGCGCCCGGCGCGGCCTGCGCCGCGGCGGCGGGCAGTGCCAGCCCCGCCACATAGGCGGCGAGCTTGCGCACGTCGGGGAAAGCATAGATGTCGCGCACCGCGACATGCACGTCGACGCTGCGCAGCCGCGCCACGGTCTGCGCGGCGATCAGGGAATGGCCGCCGAGATCGAGAAAGAAATTCTGGTCCGTTCCGACCGCGTCCATGTTGAAGATTTGTGCCCAGATTCCGGCGATTTTGGCTTCCAGTTCCGAGGCTGGCGGGGTGAGCGTGCCGGCCTCGTCCACCAGTTTTTGCGCCGGTGCCGGCAGCCGTTTGCGGTCGACCTTGCCGGTGGTGAGCATCGGCAGTTCGTCGAGCCGGTCGAGATAGGAGGGCACCATGTAAGGCGGCAATTTCGCACGAAGGGCTTGCAGCAGTGCGCCGCGCGCCAGTTTTTGGCCAGGATCAGCGGCGACCACATAGGCGGCCAGAACCGGCAGTTCGTCCTTGCTGTGCGCCACCACGGCGGCCGAGGCGATGTTCTCCTGTTCCAGCAGCACCGAGGCGATTTCCGACAATTCGACGCGAAAGCCGCGGATTTTCACCTGGTCGTCGATCCGCCCGAAAAATTCGATTTCGCCGTCCGCGTTGCGCGCGGCAAGATCGCCGGTGCGGTAGAGCCTGCCAAAGGAAGGGGCGGTGATGAAATGGCGTTCGGTCAGTTCAGGCTGGCCGAGATAGCCGCGCGCGAGACCCGGACCGCCGATATAGAGTTCGCCCATTTCCCCGGCGGGCAGAGGCCGCATTTCGGCATCGAGGATCCAGGCGCGGTAGCCGGCGAGCGGCCGCCCGATCGTCACCGCCTCGCCGGGCCGGCAGAGTTTCGCGGTGGTGTTCACCGTCGCTTCGGTCGGGCCGTAGACATTGTGCATTTGCCGGCCCGGCCGGGCCCAGCGCGCCACCAGCTCCGGCGGGCACACTTCACCGCTGACGACCAGGTGCGTGAGGCTGGGAATGTCCTCCGACATCGTCGAAAGCATGGTCGGCACGGTGGAGAAATAGGTGACGCCGGCGCGTGCCAGATATTGCGCGAGGTCGTTGCCGAAGCGCGGCGTGTCTCTTTCGCCCACAACCAGAGTGCCGCCATTGGAAAAGGCCATCCAGATTTCTTCGACCGAGCCGTCGAAACTCAATGAAAAGCCCTGATAGACACGCCCGCCTTGGGCGCGGCAGGCGGCGTTGAAGGCCTGGACGAAATGGCGCGCGTTGCGATGTTCAGTCATCACACCCTTGGGCCGGCCCGTCGTTCCCGAAGTGTAGAGCACGTAGCAGAGATCGAGCGGGGTGACGCCGGTTTCTTCCGGCGACAATCTAGTTGCGCTGCGTTGCGCGATGTCCGCGGCGTCTTCATCCCAGTCGATCAGCGTACCGCCGAAGACGCTGCGGATCCGGGTGCGCGTCGCCTGTTCGCCGATCAGCAGACTCACCTTGGCTTGCTCGAGAATATAACGCAGGCGGTCGTCGGGATGCGTGGGATCGAGCGGCACATAGGCCGCGCCCGCTTTGAGGCAGGCGAGCAGCGCGATGATCGGCCGTTCGGAACGCTCCAGGCAGAGTCCGACGATGGCGCCGGGGCCGAGGCCGAAGCTGCGCAAATGACGGGCGAGGCGATTGGCTTGCGCTTCCACGGACGCATAGCTGAATTCGCGCGCACCGCAGATGAGCGCGAGGCCGGTGCTGGCTTCATCCGCGCTGGTCTCGAAGAGTTCATGCAGACAGCCTGTGGCGTCGGCCTCGCTTATGTCTCCGGGACGGTCCGCCGATGCCGGCGAGGAACTCAGCATGAATGCCTCCCGGCGCGTGCCGCATGCCGTGGCGCGGAATGAGCAATGTTCGCAATGTTCATGGGGGCGAGGCCTCCGCTTAGGACGAAAGCGGCAGGGCGGCGAGGCGGTTGGCGTCGTTTGGCATGGGGAACCAGGGAACGTCGCCGGTAAAATCGCCGCATCGGATCTCGGCCATGATGTCTGCGCGTGACCTGAGCTGCCAGGCTTCCTGCCCCGCGCGCGGCAGGCAACGGATCGGGTCGAAATATTCGAATGCCTTTCCGGGGGCGACGACCGGCGCGGTGAACGAGGAAATGCCGTATTTTTCGATGTAAAACTCGGCGCTGTGCACGTCGCGCTTGCCGGCCGGCGTATCGACGATGAAGAGCGGCGTATTGAAGCCGGCGGTGGCGCCGCGGACCTCTTTCTCCAGTTTCTGGGCCTGCCTGAGCGACACGCGGAAATGCTCGGTGCCTTTCACCATGTCGCAGAGATAGACGTAATACGGGTGGATATGGAGCCAGCCGAGGCGCTTGATGAGGGTGCGCAGGGTCTCGGCATCGTCGTTCACGCCGCGCAACAACACCGCCTGGTTGCGCACCAGCACGCCGCGCGCATGCAGGCAGCGCATCACCCGCTCGACCAGCGGTGTGATTTCGGCGGGGTGGTTGAAATGCGTGTGGAGGCAGACTTCCTTGAACTGCGCGCGGGCCTGGTCCATGACTGCAAGCAGGGCTTCCACCCAGCCATGGTCGGTGAGGAATTTCATCGGCTGCACCGACACCGCCTTGGTGGCGAAACGCAGGCGCCGGACATGTTCGATGCGCAGCAGGGCATCGCCGAGTTCCTTCACGTGCGCGGCCTTCAATCTTGCCACGTCACCGCCGGAGACCACGACATCCTCGATTTGCGGATGGTCGCGGATATAATCGAGCGCTGCCTGCCAGTTCTTCGTACTGGTCACGTGTTCTTTCTGGACCAGCGGCGTATCCGTGCCGACCGCGTAGCTGCGCGTGCAATATTGACAATAGACCGGGCAGACGGCGGTGACGAGAAACAGGACCTTGTCCGGATACCGATGCACCAGGCTGAGCGTTGGTGAGTGGCTCTGTTCTTCCAGGGAATCGACGACCAGGCAGGGATGGTCGTGTTCGAGCTCGGAGAGCATCGGCATGAACTGGCGCCGGATCGGGTCGCGCGCCGCGTTCGACCAATCGATGAGCGAGACGATGTAGGGATTGACCCGCAGCGACATGCCGACTTTGGCGAGGCCCGCTTCGATTTCGGTCATCAGCTCTGGCGCCACCAGGCCTTCCAATGTGCTTCTGATCTGGTGGGGATGAATGAGCGCATTCTTGTCTTGCCATAACGAGTTCTCGAAGACCTCCGGCGCGAGGTCCTGCCAGATTTTGAAGCGTTGCCAATCGTAAGACATGACGATCCTTTCCGATCTTTGCGACGTTTGGCTGTTGACAGGAGGAGGCTGAAATCGCCTCACCGCGCCACGCGCGTATGGTTGTTGGCGTGCGTCAAGGCTCGTTCAAGGTTGGTTATTCCCTGAAATTCAAGCCATGGCCGTCGCTTGATGAAAAATAATGGACGTTGGGAACTATCGAACGTCGCTTATAGAGCCGCGAGTTTTACCACGCCCGTTCCATTTCCGCGCCACAATAACACGGCGTCAGAGCGGTTTCGTTCGGAAGCGGCTGCGCCTGTCCCGAAATCGTTTTGTTCAAAGTGCATTACCGAAATTATAAGGTCCGGATTTTTAAGGTTGCGACCTCAAAATAAAGAAAAAACTTTTCTGAAAAAGTGTCAAGCTTCAATTTGCTTGCGTCGTATAATTTGTGATATTTATCAGCTTGATTATTTATACAACAACGCGAAATTGCATGATATTCCCACAAGAAATAGGAATGGTGTCATAGATCGTGTTGTTTTATCGATTGTCGTCGTGATCTTAGGTTGATCACGCCTCATCATAAATTTCGCAGGGAGTTTCCGCCATGGCAGCTTTATCTTGTTTGTCGTTTTTGTTCCGGAAGAAGCGCGGGGCGGCCGGTCGTCTCCTGTTTCCCGTGACCGTTGCGATCTTGGCGGCGGGGGCGTTGCTGGCCAGTTGCGCCAATGCGAACAGCTCGGATGTTTCCGGCTTTCGCGGCGAGGCCGATGGTTGGGTTGGAAATTGTCCCGCGCAGCTCGCGGTCGGTACGCCGACCGGCGGCATGATCGATGCAACGCTGACCGTGCTATGCGACCAGAAGCCGGCGGTCGAGGAAACGATGAGCGGACCGTATGTGCCGAACAACGGGCATTACCATGCGGTCGTCACGGCGATCAAAACGGCACCGAGTTTCAGTTACGATCAGGATAAGAATTTTGACCTGGCCTTGATCTCAGACGGTTGCATGATGTCCGGGACCGTTACGGATTCAGATGGAACCAACAATGTCACCTTTAATTCCCTGGCACAAAATTGCCCGTGAACGCACCGTTCGACGTTCCTGGTGCCACGACGGTTCGCGCGGATGCGGGAACCGTCGCGTAGCGCGCTCAACGCCCCAGGGTGATCTGGTCCAGAACCCGGGTGACGCCCGGCGCCGACCATGCGGCGGATTCCGCCACCGACCGTTCGTGCCAGGATTTCACGTTGCCGGTCAGGGTCACCGTGCCGCCGCTGGCCGCGACATGGATGTTTTCCGCCTCGACCTGCGCATTGCGGTGCAAAGCGGCCTTGATCCGCGTTTCGATGTCTTTTGGTGCGAGATGCGGCTTGACGGCGATCGCATTGGCCACGCCCCGGACACCGCGTATATGATGCGCGTCTTCGCCGGCAAGATCTTTCTGATATTGCCAGTCCAGATTGCCGGTCAACGTGACATAGCCTTGCTCGACCTTCACCTGCACCGCATCCGACGGAATGGCGCAGTGCCAGCGCAACACGTTGATGATGCTGAGCGCGATGTCTTCGTCGGAACGCTGGTCCAAAGCCGGCAATTCGATGGTGAGCTCCTCGGCGATCCCCTTGACGCCTTTCACACGGCGCGCGGCGCGCTCGGCGGCGAGCTTCTGCATGTAATTTTGCACGTGGCCGGAAAGGGTGACGATGCCGTCATGCGCGGCGACGCCGATATGCGCGGCTTCCACGGTCGGCTCCCAGGCAAGCTCAGCGAGAACGTCCTTCTGCAATTGTGCGTCCGTGATCATGATTTTCTCCGTTGGACATGAGCCGCAAGGATAAACGCGGCCGGGTCCGGGGGGCATTGATCGGCATCAAGAGCCCGTGACGTTTTCGGGGCTAAGAATGCTTGGCCGACAAAGCCACGGAGATCGCGCCATGCATGCCATGCGGTTGCCCAGACCCGGAGCGGGCCTGGTCTGGACGGAATTGCCGGACCCGGAACCGCAACAAGGAGAGGTGCGCGTCCGCGTTTGTGCCTGCGGCGTCTGCCGGACGGATCTGCATGTGCAGGATGGCGAATTGGCGGCGCAGCGTTACCCGATCATTCCGGGGCATGAAATCGTCGGGCGCATCGACCGGCTGGGGCGCGGCGTGACCGGGCTGGAGGAGGGGCAGCGGGTCGGCATTCCCTGGCTCGGGCATACATGCGGCAATTGTTTTTATTGCCGTAGCGGCCGGGAGAATCTGTGCGACCATCCGGAATTCACCGGCGCCACGCGCGATGGCGGTTACGCCACCGCCGCCATCGCCGATGCGCGCTATGTGTTTCCCTTAGGGGAGGCGGGCGAGGATGCGGCGTTGGCGCCGTTGTTGTGCGCGGGGTTGATCGGCTGGCGCGCGCTCAGCGCCGCGGGCGAGGGAAGGCGCCTCGGCCTGTATGGCTTCGGCGCCGCCGCGCATATCATCGCCCAGCTCGCCCGCGCGCAGGGACGCTCGGTGTTCGCTTTCACCCGGCCGGGAGACGAGGCCGCCCAGGAGTTTGCCAGGAGCCTGGGGGCGTGCTGGGCCGGCGGGTCCGACCAGGCGGCGCCGGAACCGCTCGATGCCGCGATCATTTTCGCCAGCGTCGGGGCGCTGGTGCCGGCGGCGCTCAGCGCCGTCCGCAAGGGCGGAATCGTGGTCTGCGCCGGCATCCATATGAGCGACATTCCCGCGTTCCCTTACCGTCTGCTGTGGGAGGAACGCCAGCTCCGCTCAGTGGCAAACCTTACCCGCCAGGACGGGTTGGATTTCCTGCGCGCGGCGGCACACCACAAGATCGTCACGCATGTGCGGCCTTATGCCTTGCGCGACGCCAACCAGGCGCTGGCCGATTTGCGCGCCGGGGCTTTCTCAGGGGCGGCGGTGTTGAAGGTGTAGAAAGGCAAGGGAAAGGAAGGAGCCGCTTTTTAAAAAAAGCGGCGCAAAAATTTTTATGACTCGGGGCCATGGGCGTTGTCGCGGACAATGCTCATGGCCCAGAGTCATAAAGTTTTTTTGCTACTTTTTGTTCACAAAAAGTAGTGCTTTCTACCCCTAATCCAACGACTTGCGGAAGCGCAAAACGCTCACCCCCAGCATGGCGGCGCCGAGCAGCGCCAGCGCCGTGAGCGACGGCCACAGCACGCCTACGCCGACGCCTTTCAAAAACACCGCGCGGATCACGATGAGAAAATAGCGCAGCGGGTTCACCAGCGTGCACCATTGCATGATTTTCGGCATGGCGGCGATGGGGAAGGCGAAGCCGGAGAGGATGAACAGCGGGAACACGAGAAAGAAATTGAGCGCGAAGGCCTGTTGCTGCGTCTTGGACACGGTGGAGAGCAGCAGCCCGAAGCCGATGGCGGCGATGAGGAACAGGAATGTGCCAAGCAGCAGCACCAGGGGGCTGCTGACGAAGGGGATGTGGAACCACAGCACGCCGAGTACCGTGATCAGCGCGACATCGAAGCAGCCGATGATGAAATACGGCACGGTCTTGCCGAGAATGAACTCCAGCGGGGTAATCGGGCTGACCATGATCTGTTCCAGCGTGCCCAATTCGCGCTCGCGCACGATCGCGAAGGCGGTGAGGCTTACCACCTGGATCAGGGTCAGCGTGCCGATGACGCCGGGAATGAAGAACCAGCGGTCCTCCAACCCGGGATTGAACCAGGGGCGGGGCTGTAAGGTGATGGCGAGGCTGCCGGGCGCGGCGCCGGAAACCGGGGGAGAGGGCGCCATGTCGGCCTGATATTGCGCGACGATCTGGCTGATATAGCCGAGCGCGATCAAGGCGGTGTTGGAGTTCGTGCCATCGACCGCCACCGCCAGCGGCGCGGTCTCGCCGTTATTCAGATGCTGCGCGAAGCCGGCATGGATGATGATGGCCGCGACCGCGTTGCCACGGTCGATGTCACGCGTCACCTGTGCCTGGGTGGCGGCGATATCCACGAGGTCGAACCGCCCATTGCCGGTGAAATACGAGATCAGCGTGCGGCTGGCCTGGCTGTGGTCGAGATCCAGCACCACGGTCGAGACATGGTTCACCGTGAAGGTCGCGGCATAGCCGTAGATGAGCACCTGCACCACCAGCGGCATCACCAGGCGGAACATCGCCCAGGGGTCGCGCCTGAGTTCCAGAAACTCCTTCATCAGCATGACCTGGATGCGCTGCCACATGTTAAGGCCTCAGGCTGACAATTGAAGAAAGTGGCCGCTTTTTAAAAAAAGCGGCGCAAAAACTTTTATTATGCTGGGGCATGGGCGTTGTCAGCGCCAATGCCCGCGGCCCAGCATAAAAAAGTTTTTTTGCTTCTTTTTGTTCACAAAAAGAAGCGCTTCCTTCCGCTTTCCTGCATATGATCGATCGTAAACCATCAGCCTCAATCCAGCCGCTTGCGGAAGGCGCGCGCCGCCAGCCAGATGATGATGCAGGCGGTGACGACGAGCGCGAAGACCGGCGCCGCCAGCCAGGCGAGCGGGCTGCCTTTCAGGAACACGGCGCGCAAGATCGTCACGTAATAGCGCGCGAACACGATCAGGCTGATGGCCTGCACCGCCAGCGGCATCTGGTCGAGCGGAAACGTGTAGCCGGAGAGCATGGTGGTCGGCAGCAGAGTGACCAGCAGCGCCACCTGGCTTGCCCCCACCTGGTTATGGATGCGCACCGAGAGCAGATAGCCGATGCCGAGCACGACCAGTGCGAACAGGCCGGTGGTGACGGTCAGGGCCAGCAGGTTGCCGCGGAAGGGCACATGAAACCAAAAGACGGTCGCGGCGAGGCAGAAGGCGGCGTCGAGCATGCCGATGAGAAAATACGGCGCGAGCTTGCCGAACATCATTTCCAGTGCGGTCACCGGCGTGGAGATCAGCTGCTCCATCGTGCCGCGCTCCCATTCGCGCGCCACGGTGAGGGAGGTGAGCTGCGAGCCGACCAGCGCCAGGATCACCGCCACCACGCCGGGCACGATGAAATTGCGGCTGTCCAGCCCTTCGTTGAACCAGACGCGCGGCTCCAGGTCGACCACGCCGCGCGTCGGCGCCGGCAGTGCGTGCGCCTGGCCCCAGCGTGACTGGAAATCCGCGCTCGCCTGGGCGATGATGGCCTGCGCATAGCCGGTGGCGATGTTGGTGGTGTTGGCGTCCGTCCCGTCGAACACAATTTGCACATTCGCGGCCCCGGTGCTCGTCAACACGCGGGTGAAATCCACAGGAATCGTCAACGCGCCGGCGCAGGTGCCGCGATCCATGGCGGCGCGCAAGGCGGGTTCGTCGGGCAGGCGGGAGACGACATCGAACCAGCCGCCGTCGGTGAAATCGGCGACCAACGCGCGGCTGATCTGGCTCTGCTCCTGGTCATAGACGCAAAGCGGCACGTGCCGGATATCGAGGCTGACGCCGTAGCCGAGCAGCACCATCTGCATCGCCGGCATCAGCAGCGCCACGGCGAGGCTGCGCGGGTCGCGCCAGACCTGCAGCGTTTCCTTGTAGGCGATGGCGGAGAGCCGGCGCAGTTTCATGACGACGCCGCGCGGTGCGAGACCAGCTGCACGAACACGTCCTCGAGGCTGGGCATGATCGGCCGTGGCGCGGTGGCGGTGATGTTTTGCGCGCGCAGTTTTTCCGGCAAGGCAGGGGCGTCCTGCGCGTCGTGCAGCAGCACATGCAGCCCGTCGCCGAAGACCGTGGCGTCGATCACGCCCGGCATCTGGCGCAAGGCGGCCAAAGCGGCGCCCAGAGGCGTGCCCTCCAGCTCGAACAGCGCCCCGCCCAGATGGCGGCCGCGCAGCGTGCCGGGGCTGCCCATCGCGACCAGATGCCCCGCATCGATCAGCGCGATGCGGTTACAATACTCCGCCTCGTCCATGTAATGCGTCGAGACCAGGATGGTGACGCCGTCTGCCGCCTGGGCCTGGATCAGGTCCCAGAAGCGCCGCCTTGCCTGCGGCTCCACGCCCGAGGTCGGCTCGTCGAGGAACAGCACCGGCGGCCGGTGCAGGATCGCGCACCCCAAAGCGAGGCGCTGCTTCCAGCCCCCGGCCAGCGTGCGCACCAGCGCCTCCTCGCGGCCCGCCAGCCCGGCCATGTCGATGGCGAATGCGCTGCGTGTTTCGAACTCGGACGCCGGCACGCGATACAGCCCGGCAAAGAAGCGCAGATTTTCCCGCACGGTGAGGTCGGGATAGAGCGAGAATTTCTGCGACATATAGCCGATATGCGCGCGCACCGCCTCGGGCTGGCGGGCGATGTCGAACCCGGCCACGCTGGCGGTGCCGGCGCTCGGCCGCAACAGGCCGCAGAGCAGCCGGATGGTGGTGGATTTGCCCGCGCCGTTCGGGCCGATGAAGCCCACCACCTCGCCCGGGGCGATGTCGAGATCGAGCTGATTTACGGCAATGAAGGCGCCGAATTTCTTGGTCAGGCCGCGGGCGAGGATCGCGCTCATGAAGCCGGCTCCGTGTCCAGTGCGACGAACACGTCTTCGATGCTCGGCCGGATGGGAGCGATGTCCGCGCCGCTGACGCCGCGCGCGGCCAGCCAGGTTTGCAGGCAAGGCAGGCGGCGCGGCGCGTCATCCACCCGCACATGGACGCGGTCGCCCATCAGCAGCAGGCCGAGCACGCCCGGCGCGCCCTCGAGCGCCGCCTTTACCGCGCGCGGGTCAGCCGCGCTCACGGCCAGCATCATGCCCGGCATCATCTGCTTGAGCCGCGCCGGCGTGTCGCAGCGGCGGATCTCGCCGTGCCCCATCAGCGCCAGCCGCGAGCAGCGTTCCGCCTCATCCATATAGGCGGTGGAGAGCAGCGTGGTGACGCCGCTGTCGCGCAGGCCATACAGGATCGCCCAGAAATCGCGGCGCGAGACCGGATCGACGCCGGTGGTCGGCTCGTCCAGCAGCAGCACCTCGGGCGTGTGGATCAGCGCGCACACCAGGCCGAGCTTCTGCTTCATCCCGCCCGAGAGCCGGCCGGCCAGGCGCGCGCGGAACGCGCCGAGATTGGCCGCCGCCAATAATTCACCCTCGCGCCGCCGCCTGAGGGCGCGCGGCACGCCGAACATTTCGGCATAGAAAAAAATATTCTCGGCGACCGTCAGGTCTTCGTACAGGCCGAAACGTTGCGGCATGTAGCTGAGTTTCTCTTTCGCCGCTTCGGGATCGGCCACCACATCGACGCCGGCGATGATGATGCGCCCGGTATCCGGCGGCAGCACGCCGGCCAGCATCCGCATCATCGTGCTTTTGCCGGCGCCATCCGGCCCGACCAGGCCGAAAATTTCGCCGCGCCGCACGCTGAGACTGACCTCCCGCACGGCACACACCGTGCCGAACCGCCGGCTCAGCCCCGCGGCGAAGATCGCGATGTCGTCGCTCATGGCTTGGCCGGCCCGAGCAGCCGGATCGTCGCATCCGCGGGCATGCCCGGCAGCAGCTCATGGCTCGGATTGTCGATATCGATGCGGATCCGGTACACCAGCGTCACCCGTTCCGCGAAGGTCTGCACGGTTTTCGGCGTGAATTCCGCTTGCGGTGAAATGAAGCTGATGCGGCCGTGATAGACATGGCCGGGATAGGTGTCGGTGGTCACGTCTACGGCCTGGCCGAACCGCACCTTGCCCAGGTCCGGCCCGTTCACATAGGCGCGCAGCCAGACATGATCGAGATCGTCGAGGCTGAAGATCGGCACGCCCGGCCCGGCGAGTTCGCCCAGCTCCGCCTGCCGGACCGCGATCACCCCGGCAAAGGGGGCACGCAGCACGGTGTAGCCGAGCGTGATCTGATCCAGGAGCAGCCGCTCGCGCAACGCCGCCACATTGGCCTCGGCCAGGCCGACGGCCGCCTGCCCGGCCAGCACCATTGCCTGGTCATGCGACAGCAAGGCGGCGGATTGGCGGGCGGCGGTCTCCGCCCGGTCTCGCTCCTGCACGGAGACCGCGTTGCTTTGCGCCAGCCGCGCCGCCCGCGCGGCATCGCTCTGCTTCTGCGCGAGATCGTAACGGTCGCTCGCAACATTGCTCTGCGCTGCGGTGAGATTGTTCTCGCTCTGCGTCACCTGCGCCATCTGCACTTGCAGATTGCTGGAGTCGATCTGCACCTGCTGCCGGTAGAGCCGGTCATCGACCCGCGCCAAGATTGTTCCGGCGGCGACTGTTGCGCCTTCGTCGAAGGGCAGGAAGACGATCGGCGCCTGCACCTGGGTAAAGCTCAACAGGCTCTCATGCGCCTCGATGTTGCCCGAGGCGGTCAACACGCCGGCCACCGGCCGGGGGCCGAACACGGCATCGCGGGCGCCGGGCCAGAACCAGAGGGCCAAGACCGCTACCGCCGCCAGCGCGAGCAGCGCGGGCAGAAGCAATCTGCGCCGGCGTTGCGGCGCCAGGAAAGGGCGAGCGGCCGCCGGCGTAGCGGCGGGACGGTCGCGCGGTTCCGTGGGGTGGATTTCATCCATGGCCTACGCCCTCTGCCCGGCCAAGGCCCGGATCGCCGCACTTTGCATCATGTTTGCCAAAACGTCCTCTGCATGAGCGGACCGTAGAGGCAGGACAGGGCGGCTTCCTTGATATGACGCAAAGTGACGCCCATCGGCAGGCGGATCATTTCGCGCGCCCGGGTTTGACCTGCGTCATATCGGCGCCGCCCGGGCGGACTTAGAGCTGAAATACGAGGATGCAGGTTCTTGCAGGCGCGATGAGGAGGCAAACAATGCCGAAGCGGTCAAATCTGGTGATTATGCTGGCCGATGGCGAACATGCCCGCCTGGTTCGCCGTGATGCCCATGGCGTGTTGAGAACGGAGCAGACATTCGATTCGATCGCCGCCCATAAGCGGTCAGGCGATCTGGGCACGGATGCGCCCGGAGCCTCGTTCCATAGCGATGCAACGGCGCATCATGCGTTCACCCCGCGGCACGATCTCCACGAATTGGAAAAAGCGCAATTTGCCCGGTTCGTCGCCCAGCAGCTGAACGGCATGGAAGGCAAGGGCGCCTTTGACGCTTTGCTCATCGTCGCCTTGCCCGACACGGCCGCGGCGATCGAAAGCGCGCTCAGCGGCGCCGTGAAAACCACCCTTCGCGGCACGGTCAACAAGGATCTGGTGAAGACGGTGGACGATCAGCTCGCCGCCCATCTCAGCCCCTGGGTATCTGCGCCGACGCGTAATGTTCGCCCATAGCTCATTGTGAGGGAAGGATTAAAAACATGATGCTGTTTCTGGTGACGTTTCTCGCCTTACTCCTCTGTGTGGCGATGCGCCCGGCCCGGGCGGTCGCGCCGCGGCGCGTCAGGGTTGATGAGCCGCGCCGAGGCCGGCGCGGCTGACGCGCGCGTGCCATGGCCGAGCCGCGCGACAACCCGCCGTCGAACGTCAAAACCGCTCTGACGGTATTCGGCGTCATGGTTTCATTGTTGTTGCTGCTCGGCCTGCTCCCGCTGTTTTTTTCGCCTCCGTCTACCGAGATCCCCTACAGCCAGTTCCAGTCGCTGCTCGCCGCCAACGAGGTGGAAAATCTCGTCGTCAGCCCCAACACGATCAGCGGCACATTGAAACATCCCAGCCCCGGGCAATCGGATCGGTTCGTCACCGACCGGGTGGACCCGGCGCTGGCCGCTATGCTGGAGAAGAGCAAAATCACCTTCACCGGCCAGCCGGCCTCCGGCCCCTTGGTCGCGCTGCTCGGCTGGTTGTTGCCGATTTTGCTCTTCAGCGCCGTTTTCTATTTTGTTTCGGGCGGCCGGCTGGGGGGCGCAAGCGGGATTCTGTCCATCAGCAAGAGCCGTGCCCGGGTTTATGCGGAAGATGACGTGCCTGTTCGCTTTGCCGATGTCGCCGGCGTGGACGAGGCCAAAGCCGAGCTCGAGGAGGTTGTGGAGTTTCTGAAAGCGCCGGCCGATTACGGCCGGCTTGGCGCGCATATTCCGAAAGGCGTGCTGCTGGTCGGCCCGCCCGGAACCGGAAAGACCCTGCTCGCGCGGGCCGTTGCCGGCGAGGCGGGGGTGCCGTTCTTCTCCATCTCCGGTTCGGAATTCGTCGAGCTTTTCGTCGGCGTCGGCGCCGCCCGCGTGCGCGATCTCTTCGAACAGGCGCGCCGCCGCGCACCCGCGATCATTTTCATCGACGAGCTGGATTCCCTCGGCCGCGCCCGCAATGCCGCCATCCCCGGCAGTAATGACGAGAAGGAGCAGACGCTCAACCAGCTTCTGGCGGAAATGGACGGGTTCGATCCCTCCAGCGGCGTGGTGCTGCTGGCGGCCACCAACCGTCCGGAGATTCTCGACCCCGCCTTGCTGCGCGCCGGCCGGTTCGACCGCCAGGTGCTGGTCGACCGGCCGGACCGCAGCGGCCGGGCCGATATTTTGCGGCTGCATATCCGCAAAGTGCGCCTCGCGCCCGATGTCTCGCTCGAGGATGTCGCCGCCATGACCCCGGGCTTCACCGGCGCCGACCTTGCCAACCTGGTGAACGAGGCGGCCTTGCTCGCCACCCGCCGGCGCGCCGATGCCGTCACGCTCGAAGATTTCAACCAAGCTTTGGAGCGCATCGTCGCCGGCCTGGAAAAGCGTAGCCGCCTGCTGGCGCCGAAGGAGCGCAATGCCGTCGCCTATCATGAAATGGGGCACGCCATCACCGCCATGGCCCTACCGGATGTCGACAAGGTGCAAAAAATATCGATCATCCCGCATGGTATCGCCGCGCTCGGCTACACCATCCAGCGCCCGCTGACCGACCGTTTCCTCATGGAGCGCGGTGAGCTGATCAACCGCTTGACCGTTCTGCTCGGCGGCCGGGCCGCGGAGTCCCTGGTGTTTGCGGATATTTCCACGGGCGCGGCCGACGATCTGGCGCGCGCCACGGAAATCGCCCGCAGCATGGTGGTCCGCTACGGCATGGATGAGAAGCTCGGCCAGGTCACGTACGAAACCGAGCCTTCTCCCATACTGACGTCGGGTGGCATGATGGATTACCGGCCACGGCGGTACAGCGAACAGACGGCGGCTGCCATCGACATGGCGATTCACGATCTGCTCGACGATGCCTATGGCCGGGCCCGCGCGATCCTGAAGCAGAATTTGGCGCTCCTGCGTGACGGCGCCGCGGAGCTGCTCGCCCATGAAACCATTTCCGGCGCCCGCCTCAGTGACATCGAAGCCGCGGTCCTGCCTGCCAGGGACGAAATATTTTTGCCCCGACGTGAAATCCCGACCCGGCAGGCGGGGTGAAGCGCGTTTTGCTCCTCTGCCGCAACTCAGATACAAGCGAAAACGAAATGAATATGGCCGGGGAGTTGCGGCGCCATCATGCTTTTGCTGATTTTGGGTTTGATCATCTTTCTCGGCGTCCACTCGCTCGGGATTTTTGCGGAAGACTGGCGGCGGCGCCAGATTCTGCATTTCGGCGCGGCGGGCTGGAAGGGGCGTTTCGCGCTGGTGTCCTTGGTGGGGTTCGTCATGATCATCGTCGGCTTCGGGGAAGCGCGGGTGACGCCGGTATTGATCTACGCGCCGTCCGATTGGCTCCGCCATCTCAACATACTTTGGACGCTGATTGCCTCCGTCCTGGTGGCCGCGGCCTACACGCCGGGTAACCGCATCAAGGCGCGGATCGGCCACCCGATGCTGGCGGGCGTGGCGATCTGGGCCTTCGGCCATCTGCTCGCCGTCGGCACGCTGAGCGACGTGGTGCTGTTCGGCGCCTTTCTGGTCTGGGCGCTCGTGGATTTCGTGGTCTCCAGCCTCCGTGACCGCCGCGATGGGACGGTTTACCCCCCGGGCTCGCGGCAAGGGGATATCACCGCCATTACGGTGGGCGTGGTCGTTTGGATCGCCTTCGCGATCTGGCTGCATCGATGGCTGATCGGCGTGAACCCGCTGGCGTAAGAGACAGGAAGGCAGGCAAGGAAGCGCTACTTTTTGTGAACAAAAAGTAGCAAAAAAACTTTGTTAATTTGGGCCGTGGTGGTTTCAACGCCTCGGGCCCAGCGTCAAAAAAGTTTTTGCGCCGCTTTTTTCAAAAAGCGGCTGCTTTCTTCCTCTTAACGCCGCCTCCCTTGATAAGTCAGACGGGATGCCCAAAACTGCCGCCAAATATAATGGGAGGGGCCGGGCACATGGACACTGGCAGCAACAAGATTGAACATATCGGCATCGTCGGCGCGGGGCTGATCGGCGCGCATTGGGCCGCGTATTTTCTGGCGCAGGGTTTTGCGGTTTCGGCGTTCGATCCCGACCCGCGCGCGGCTGCGCGCCTTGCCGCCACCGTCGCGGATATATGGCCGGCTATGGAGCAGGCGGGGCTGGTGCGCATCGCCGGCGCGCCGTCCGCGGTGGCTTTCGCGCCGCTGCGCGAGGTTTGTGGACGCGTGCAGTTCATCATGGAGAACGGGCCGGAAAGCGTGGCGGCGAAGACGGCGCTGATCGCGGAGATCGACGCAATGACCGCGCCGGAGGTGATCATCGCCAGCAGCAGCTCTTCTTTGCTGCCGAGCGATTACCAGAGCCAGGCGGCGCATCCCGGCCGCGTGCTGGGGGCTCATCCGTTCAATCCGCCGTCGCTCATTCCCTTGGTCGAAATCGTACCCGGCCGGCTGACCAATGCGGGGTCCGTTGAACGGGCGATGAAATTCTTTGCCGCGATCGGCAAGCATCCGATTCATGTGCGGCGCGAGCAGGCCGGGTTTGTGGCCAACCGGATGACCGCGGCTTTGTACCGCGAGGCGGTCGATCTCGTCGCTTCCGGCGTGGCCACGGTGGAGGATGTCGACGCGGCGATCTGCCAGGGGCCGGGGCTGCGGTGGGCCTTCATGGGGCCGCATCTTCTCTATCATCTGGGCGGCGGGGAGGGCGGGTACCGGCATTATCTCGAACATCTCGGCCCGTCCCAGGAAGCCCGATGGGCCACGCTGCGGACCTCGCCGCTGACGCCTGCCTTGCGCGAGCAATTGATCGCCGGCGTCGAAGACGAATTGCGCGCTTTGCGGATGGATGAGCCGGCGCGCCAACGCGACCAGGGGCTGGGCGCCCTGCTGCGGCTGCGCGCGGCGATGGGAGACAAGCCATGAGCGCGTCTTCGGCGAAAACGGTTGCGGAACGCGGCGTGAAGACGGAGGCGCGTGCCGCGCCGCAGGTCGCGCGTTCGCTGCGCCGCTATCTGTGTTTGGACGATTTCGAACCGGTCGCGCGCCGGCGGCTGCCGCGCCAGATCTATGGCTATTATGCCGGCGCGGCGGAGACGGGCGCCGCTTTCAGGGCCAGCCGGGACGCGTATCAGCGCTTCGCGCTGCTGCCGCGCGTGCTGGTGGACACACGCGCCCGCTCGACGGCGAAGACATTGTTCGGCAGCAGCTACAGCCTGCCCGTCGGCATCGCCCCGATGGGCATTTCCGGGCTCTCGACGTTCCAGGGGGACCTTGTGCTGGCGCAGGCGGCCCGGGACGAGCAGGCTTTGATGGTGGCGAGCGCAACCTCGCTCATGCCGTTGGAGCGCCTGAGCGCGGAAGGCGGCGCGCGCTGGTTCCAGACCTATCTGCCCGGCGAGCCGGAGCGGATCGAGGCCATGCTCGCCCGCGTGGCGGCAGCGGGCTTTGAGACCCTGGTGCTGACGGTGGATGTTCCCGTCTCCGCCAACCGCGAGAATAACGCCAGGACCGGGTTCTCGATGCCGCTCAAGCCCAGTTTTCGGCTGCTGCTGGACGGCATGAGCCATATGCGCTGGTCGCTGGGGACCTTCGGGCGGACGTTGCTGCAGGGCATGCCGCGCTTTGAAAACATGGATGCGTTCCGGGGCCCGGCGATCCTGTCCCGCACCGTCGAACGAGCGCTCGGCGCACGTGACGGGCTCTCCTGGACGCATCTGGCGCTGATGCGCCGACGCTGGCCGGGCAAGCTCGTGATCAAAGGCATCCTTGCGCCCGACGACGTGGCGCTGGCGCGGCAGGAAGGCGTGGATGGCGTGTGGATTTCCAGCCATGGCGGCCGGCAGCTGGACAGCGCGGTCGCGCCTTTGGCGGTGTTGCAGGACGCGGTGGCGCAGGCCGGCGAGATGGCGGTGATGATCGATGGTGGGATCCGTCGCGGCACGGATGTCCTCAAGGCCTTGGCGCTGGGGGCTGATTTCGTGTTCGTCGGGCGCCCGTTCCTGTTCGCGGCGGCCGCCGCGGGGCCGGAAGGCGTGCGCCACGCGCTGCAATTGCTGCGGATGGAGATCGCGCGCGACATGGCCATGCTCGGGGTCGACCGGCTGGACGCCTTGGGCCCGCATTTCGTGCGGCAGGCTGGATAGGCTGTTGGCCCGGCGGGGCGCGTGCCTGACCGGACCACCGCCAGTTGGTCCCCATGCTGTCGCACCGCGAAGCGTCGCCGCCTATGGCCGGCGCGGATGACTGGAGCGAGGTTTAGGTAAGGTAGTAAGAAAGTAGCCGCTTTTTGAAAAAAACGGCGCAAAAACTTTTGTTTATGCTGGGCGGAGGGGCTGAAGGTTCCGGCGGTGCGTAGCACCGTTGGAATAGCCCCGGAGGGCATGGGCTTTGGCGGCGCCAACGCCCATGGCCCAGAGTCATAAAGTTTTTTTGCTACTTTTTGTTCACAAAAAGTAGCTCTTCCCTTACGGCGCTGTCCCAGTCGCCCGGCCTGGCCTGGCGGTTGTAGGGGGCATATCGCGCCGAAGCATGTGGCATATGGCAAGAATATATTTGCCTTATCGGCGTGCCGTTGGCAGTCCCGCATGGCTGATGACCCATCCCTATTGGAGACTTCGCCATGCGCAAATTGATCCCCGTGTTCGCGACCCGTCTGTGTCTTGGCGTTTTCGCGGTGAGCGCGATGACGTTCAGTGCCCATGCGGCAACGCCCCTGACGACGACATATCCGGTCCTGACCAATGAAGGCGCGCAGGTCGCGGTGCAGGCGGCGGAACATATGATGGCCGCACTCAAGGCGCCCGGCGCGATTGCCGTGGTCGATACGACCGGCAATCTTCTGGCGTTTGAGCGGCCTGACGGGGTGCGCGTCGGCAGCATCGACCTTGCCATCGGCAAGGCGCGCTCCGCGGCGCTGCTGCAGCGGCCCAGCGAACAGCTTGAGGATAACGTCAATAAAGGGCGGACGGCGTTTGTGACCGCCGGCTTCCTGTCGCTGCGCGGCGGCATGCCCGTTCGCGTGAATGGCCAGGTTGTGGGGGCGATCGGCATTGCCGGCATGAACAGCGAAAACGATGCCAAGATTGCCCTTGCTGCCGCTCAGCAGGTTGAAGCTGACTCGGAAGCGGCGTCGCACTAAACGGCGGTAGCGGGCGGTTCGCATCGCTCGCAGGGCGGGCGCTACTGCATATTGACGCCGGCGGCGTAATTGCCACAATATCTAGTTAACGTGGTCGACTCGAAAAGTGATTCGGGAAGGGGTGGCGGGTATGCCGAAGGCAGCGCC